>OJME01000745.1_pt1 | contig 28598 bp, 29 predicted proteins | sample 1597151 | NCBI WGS metagenome assembly OJME01 (sample SAMEA2452118, study PRJEB22498) | human gut metagenome | biome: human feces; feature: human gut; material: feces | place: Australia | collected 2012
CAGGAGTGACGATGCATGTTCTCCCATTATATATGCATGTATGTTTTTACTTGATACTTTTAAATAATCTGCTAATAAATAACGTAATCTAGCTGTATCTAAAACTGTTCCTGATCCGATTACTCTTGATTTTGGTAACCCTGACACTTCTGAAACTACATATGTCATTAAATCTACTGGGTTACTTGCTACAACTATTACTCCATCAAATCCGCTAGCCATAATGCTTTCTGTTATTTGTTTCATTATTTTTGTATTAACTTCTGCAAGTTCTAATCTTGTTTGCCCTGGTTTTTGTGCTATTCCAGCTGTTATTACAACTACTTGTGCATCTTTACATTCATCATATTCTCCAGCTTTTATAACCATTTTTTGTGGTGCATATGGTAATCCATGAGCCATATCCATTTCCTCACCTTTTGTTTTGTCTTTGTCAATATCAATCAGGATTAATTCATTAACTCCACCTTGATTTAACATAGAATATGCCATGCTCATTCCTACAAAACCTGTTCCTACTAAAACTACTTTTCCTTTTTTCATAAAAACCAACTCCTTATATATGTAGTCTTATTTTTGCGCATATATTATACCACTTTTTTTTCAATTTGCAAAAGATTTTTAAAATTATTTTACTTTTTCTGTTAATTATGATATAATTTGCAAAAATAATTCAAAGTAAGGAGTGCTTTATATGAGTTCAGAATCAAATAATAATACCACTACTTTGGCTGAAAATAAGGTTTTGATTTTATATATATTAGATCTAATTGATAACGATATTAGACAAGATGATTTATTTAAAATTATAACCTCTATAAATAATATGAATTATTTTATTTTCAAACAAGTTTTAACTGATTTGATAGAATCCAAATTAGTAGGTAGTTATACAAAAGAAGAAGAACCAGTAATCAAAATTACTTCTGAAGGAAAAAATGCATATATTCTTACCAAAGACGTTTTACCTGGAATTTTAAAATTAAAAGCTGATAATATTTTCAAATCCGAATTTTCTTCAATAGAAAACGAATCTTCTATTATCGCTGAATTTATTCCAAAAAACGAAAATTCTTATACAGTAAAATGCAAAATTGTAGAAAATAATGAAACAATATTTGAAGTTAAATCTTTTGTAGGCTCACGTGAAAGAGCAAAAAAAATTGTTGATAATTGGAACGAAAATGCCAATTCTATTTATCCAGAAATTTTAAATTTGTTATTAAAAGATTCTTCTAGCAATAATATCTAAAAAAATATATATTATTTTATGTAATGCCATGCAAGCAATCAAACGAGCTGTGCGAATGAGATTGGAGCAACTTACACAAATCAAAGTCATAAGGTTGCGACACACAAGGCATAAATAAAATAATATATATTTTTTATTTTTATATTAACTTTTTTATTCCATTACATCTCTAATAGCTTCACCAATAATCTTATTTACATCTGCTATTAGGATATTAAATTTTGTTTCTGCTTCAAAAAACTTTTTAGCATCAGGATTTTCTACTAATTCTGCATACTCATTTTGTAATTGTTTATTTTTTTCTTCATCATTTTTTCCTGTTTGCATCATTGTTAATTGAATTTCATATCTTAATCTATCAAAATTTTCTATTTTTTCTTTTAAGTTACTATTTAAATTTAATGCTTGTTTAGCCATTTTATAATTAACATATTCTTCTGATTCTTTTATTTCACTTGCTAATCTATTTGCTGTATCATATACGTTCATTCTAATCTATTCCTCCACTTTTTTACTTTATTGATTTACTGTATTAGTTGTTTCAGTAGTTGTTACTAAATCAGTACCTTCGATTGTTACTTTAGCATCTGTTGGACATATATTTACAAATGTATTTCCATCATTTACTTTTATGACATTTCCTTGCAAGTCTTGATATATAGTTTTACTATCTCTAGCTTCTTTTATACATTTTATTTTTATAGCTTTTCCATTTGTTATATAATAACCATCAAATGTTCCTATGTTTTTTAAACCTTGTCTTCCTTTGTTTTCTGTATCTGTTAATGTATAATTATCACAATAAGTTATTATGAGATTTTTTATTGTTATAGCATCTTTTGTATCCCAATCTTTTTGAGCTACACCTCTTGCATATCTTTTATATACTTTATTTTCTGAATCATATTCATATTTTACTGTTTGTAATTGAGAATGTGGAATCGTGATAGTTTCTGCACTTTCCCCATCTTCAAGATTAACTTCATCTGTTACATAGTTTAATACACTTTTTTCTGTTGATGTAGTTTTAAACTTTTTGCTTTCTGCTGATTTCTTTAAATTTGCCATACTAGTTACCGCATTATGTGGTGCTGTTTTATCTTTTACTCTCCAAAATGTGCTTCCATCTTCTGATATTCCATTTATATCATTTATACTATATTTTTTTATATCACTTGCTGCTTGTGGACTTTGTCCAAAGTGTACATATATAGCATCATTTTCCATTGCATAATCTATAAAATAATGTCTAGCACTTCTAACTGGTCCAATTTTATCTACATCAGCACCTTTAAATAATGCCATTAATCTTGTTTCTCCACCTTCAACTACAATTTCATATAACATATATGCCTTTTGTAATCCTGCTTGTGGCCAAGCATCTTTATGGTTGTCTATCATTACTGCAAAAGGTCTTTCATTTCCTTGAAATATTTGCACTTTTTTTTCTTCTTTTGCTGTTCCAACTAATATATTATCTTCGTTTGACACTGTTGTTTCTTCTTTTTTACTTTGTGTTATCTTATATGCCAATACTCCTCCTGCTACAATTACTAATATAACAAGTATTGTTATTAATACTTTTACTCCGCCTCTTTCCATTTTATTCTCCTCTTATCATTATATTTTTGATTTCCAGGTAACATGTTTTTTCTCTAGCACTCTCTTAAAATTTTTAAATCATTTAATATCTTTTCTTCTTTAGGTCTCATTTTTACTTTATCTTCTTCTTTTATATGGTCATATCCCATTACATGATAAAATCCATGAACGACCATATAACTTAACTCTCTTTCAAAACTATGACCATACTCTTTTGCTTGTTCTTCAACTCTTGCAATTGATATTATAATATCTCCCAAAACATCTTCATGTTCAAATTGTTTTTTAGCTATCATTTCATCTAGTTCTTGCTTTTCGAACATTGGAAATGAAAGAACATCTGTCTCTTTGTCTATTTTTCTGTATTCTTTGTTTATCTTTCTTATATTTTCAGGATTTGTTAATGTTACTGTTAAACATAATTTAGAGTCAGAAATTCCTTCTTCTTCAAAGCATTTTTCAACTACTTTTTTTATTGTTTTTTCATATTTACTATTTTCTTCTATATCTTGATATATAATTTCATACATTTATGCTACTTCCTTTAACCTTTTTATGTATTGTCCTTGTGATCTATAAGAGTTTTTTAATTCTTTCATTGCTCCATAATCTACTAATTTTCTTTTATAATATTTTATTATTTTACTATAATCTATTTTTTCTTTATCTAATTTTTTAATATCGTCTTTTACAAATAATATTTCTTTTTGTTTTACATATTCTATAAAATCTGTTTCTTTTAGATTTGAAATTTGTTTATATTTATTCCAGAACTCTTTATATTCTTCTCTTGCCTTTGGTGTTTCCCAATATACCTTTGTTGATAATAATTTTATGTTATAATCTTCTATTAAATTAATAAGCATTGAATATGCTTTTTCTCTTTTTGTTGCAATTTTAGTATCTTGTACTAATGTTCTTGCATCTTTTAATAGTTTTTCATAACATTGTTCTGCAACTATTAGTGGTAAGCTATGTGTAAATAATTTTCTGCTTATTCCTAATAAAATCATATTTTTTTCTATATTATCTTTTGTATCTAATTTTCCAACTGTATATGTTTCATATCTTTCATAATCTGCTGATATTTCTTTTAAATGTTTATCATTACTATTGTTTTCAATTTTTATTGGTAATATATTTTGAATATATTCTTCTAATGTATTAAATATTTTCATATATATCCATTCTTTTGTTGAATCATATATATTTGTTGTATCTGCTACTTTTATAGAGTAATTTTTTAATATTGATTTATACAATGTATCCATTTTTGAGATATAAAATTGAGTATATTTTTCAAGTATTTTTTGTTTTGCATTTGCTTTTAAACTTTCATAATCTAATTCTAATAAATATTTTTGTTTTCTATATTTATATTCTATAAATTCACTTTCTTTTAAACTTGTAACTTCATAATATCTTGCCATTGCATTTTGCTCAAATTCTGATGCTGTATTATTCCTTACTTTTTTGTAAATAGAGTCCATTACATATTTGTCTAATGAATCTAAATATGCCTCATATGCTAAATTATATTTTTTTTCTAGTTCATCTTTGTCGTAATTTTCATTGTCTGCTATGTAATTCTCAAAGGCCTTTATAAGAATGTTTCTTTTTATTGAAATTAACATTCCATTAATTCCTATTTTTGTTGGTATTAATATTTTTGTCAAAGTATTTGTTATTTTATTAAAAAAGTTTCTATCTGCTCCTACTATTTTAAGGCTTCTTTCTTCCATTTCTATCATCCCTTCAAAACACTATTTTTTCATTTGTACCTATGTTTTCTAGAACTTCATATGTAACGTATATTTCAACACCGTCTTCTTTTTCATAGGTATTTATATTTTTATTTACAATCTTTTTTTCATCCTTTATTTCTTTTTTTAGTTCTTCTTGTAATTCTTCTATCCCTAATGTTTTGGCTTCTTCTAATGTGTATTTTTGTGTATAATTTTCTTTTTCTTTAAATGTGGTTTTTACTACTGAAATCGGTAAATAAAAATCTGAAAATATTCTAAATTTACTATCAGTTTCTATTGTATCATAAATTTCAAATTTTGAATACTTTTTTAAAAAATTTATTTCAAAATTATTTATTTTTAAACTATATTTATTTTCTTGATTACCTGTTTCCCTTGTTTGCGTAAGAATATATGGTATTTTTTTATTCTTTGTATACCATACTTTTGCCTCAATTTCTCCTTTAGCATGTACGTATCTTATTCCTGTATATTTTCCTTCCATCCAGCCATTAATTAAAATATCACCTTTGTTTATTGTATCCCCTACTTTCACATTTGCTGTTCCATTTTGTGCATTGATTTTTGTTATTACTCCTGTTTTATCTGAAACAATATTACAATATTCATTAGTATCTACTATTTCTGGTTTTTGATCAGCTTTCACTAATTTAACAATAATATTTGTACCTTTTTTCTCTATTCCCATCCATGCAACATCATTTCTTTTTAATCTTATCTTATTTATAATTTCTTTGGAATTTATTTTTGATTTTAAAGTCCCTAATTTTATTCCTGCTTCTTCTATATCCTGCCTTATATTAGGCAATTCTTGATTATTTTCTTCTATTATATCCACATTCCATACATACATTGATGATAATCCAATTATAAAAACTACTATTATAAGTAAAATTGCAAATGTCTTTCTTTTTTTATATTTATACATTAAAAATGGAAGACCTTTTTTACTTCTTATTTTTAATTTACAATTCAATTGTTTTACAATTTTACATACTTCTTTAAATTCTTTAATTCTTACATTAAAAAATAACATAGTATTTTTATTTCTTTTTAAATTCCAAATTGTAATATTTCTTTTTTTACATATATTTATAAATCTTTCTATATAATATCCTTCAATAGATATTCTTAAATACCCTAATATGTAGCTGAAAACTATTTTAAAAAACATATAATATCTCCTTAATTTTCTTCTATTGTTCTTTCTATGTCTATGCTTTCAATCTTCCCTTTTACTTTTATGTCATCATTTGTCATATTTTCAAGATTTAAATTGTATCCGTTTATATTAACAACCCCTATATATGTTCTAATTCTAACAAAAAATTCTTCATATTCTAAAATTCCTTTAAAATTTTCTATTATTAATTCATCAAATCCTGTTATCGTAATTTTAGGAATATTGGAATATACTTCTTGTGGTAATTCTAGTATTCTACTCATTCTATTTTGATTCTTTTTTCTCATATAAAAATCAATCCTCTCTTCTTTTGACTTTGTTGTTTGTAAGTTTTTATTCAAATTCATCTAATGATTTAAATTCATATCCCATATTTTTTGCTTCTTTAATTACTGAATCTAAAATATTTGTATTTGTTTTAGAATTTCCATGTAATAACATAATTTCTCCATTATGCAAGTTTTCTATAATTTTCTTTTTTGAACTTTCTTCATTAGGTTGTTTGTCTTCGTTCCAGTCTTCATATGCAAAAGACCACATTACTGTTTTATATCCTAAATTATTTGTGCTTATTATACTTTTTTCACTAAATTCGCCTTTTGGTGGCCTTATATATTTCATATCATATCCAAATTTTTGGTATATTACTGTATGTAGTTCCATTACTTCTTTTTTTATTTCTTCTTCTGATAATGTTGGCATTGATTTATGATTAACTGTATGGTTTCCAACAATATGTCCTTCATCTATTATTTGTTTTACCAATTCTGGTTGTGTATTAACAAAATGTGCTGTTATAAAAAACGTTGCCTTTACATCATTGTTTTTTAACGACTCCAATATTTTAGGTGTATAACCTGCTTCATATCCTTCATCAAATGTTAAATATATATACTTTTTTTCACTATTTCCTAAACATATTCCATTATTTGACTCTAATATTTTTTTGTTACTTTTTCCTACATCTGGTTGTTCATGATTATTATTTCTTTTTATTCCCCATTCCATCTTTTTACTACTAATTGTTGCTACTGATGTTTCTATGTTTTGCTCTCTTTGTTTTTCTCCTATACTTAAAATAACAACTAAAATTATAATTATAATACTTATAATTATTTTTACTTTTTTATTCATTTTAGTCTTACTCCTTTTCTTTAATTCTTATTAATTTTATGTTATTTTTCTTATTATAGAACTAATATTTTACTTTCAATTTACTCTACAAAACGAAAATTTTTTTTGGATAAATTTGTAAATTTCTATTGACAAGATTTCTTTTTTAGAATAATATTTATAGGAATTGGAAAAAAAAGGTAATTTTTATTTTCTTACTAAAGATTAACAAAGAAGGTTGGTATTTATGATTAAATTTGCACTATGTGATGATAGTATTAATATTCTGGAAAAAGTTTCGAAAATGCTCGAAACTATCTTTAATGAAAATAATTTTAATGCTGTAGTAGCTTATTCATCTACAAATACTAATGATATGTTAAATTATATAAATAACAATAAAATAGATGTTATTATTTTAGATATAAATATAAACTCAAATAAAGATGGTTTAAATTTAGCAGAGTTCATACGAAAAAATAATAAAAATACTTATATTATTTTTTCAACCGGTCATTTGGAATATATTATGCTAGCATATAAGTATAAAACATTTGATTATTTAGCTAAGCCTCTTACTTATGATCGACTGAGTGAAACTATTGTTAGACTGTTTGAAGATATAAATGGACAAACCACAAAATATATTAGAATCGACAATAAAAATACTTTAATTGACGCCTCTGAAGTACAATTTATAAAAAGAGACGGAATGAAATTAGTTTTTCACACTACTACTCGTAATTATGAAAGTTATAATTCTTTTAATAAAATCCAAAACAGCTTACCAACCAATTATAGAAGATGTCATAAATCTTGTATTGCAAATATATTACAGATAAAAGATATTGAACCTGTATCTAATACTATTACTTTTAAAGATGGAAGTATTTGTAGTATGGGTCCTAAATATAAGTCTGATATAATGGAGGTTTTACAAAATAATGAGAACATTTAATTTTATTCTTTTTCATAGATTCACATATTTTACAATAATTTATTTTTTCTCTGTAATTACTATTATGTCAATCAGTAACAGAACTTTACAGATTAATTTTCCAAATATTTCTGCAAAAAAAATTTTGTTAATTATAGTTATAAACTTATTTCTAGGTATGTTAACTTTAATTGTTCATGCTATAATGATATTTCATTACAGATATAAATTGCCAATATTTATTATTTCATTAAATTTAATTTCTTTACTAACATATTTCTTTATAATCATTTATAGCTTAAGCAAAAATTTATTATCAGTATCAAATACAATTCAAAAAATGTCTACTTTAGAATATTATAATACAAGTTTACGTACTTTGTATGATGGTGTTCGAGGATTTAAACATGATTTCGATAATATTGTTACCACAATTGGTGGATATATAAAAACAAATGATACATATGGATTACAAAATTACTATGATCATCTAAATTTTGATTGTCAAAAATTAAACACTATTTCTTTATTATCACCTGAAATCATTAACAATCCAGGCATTTATAATTTATTATCTAAAAAATATCAATATGCTATCGAAAATAATATAAAAGTAAATCTTTCTTTTATGCTTGATTTAAGTTCTTTGCATATGAATGTTTATGAATTTACTAGAATCCTTGGTATTTTATTAGATAATGCTATTGAAGCAAGTGCAACAAGTAATGAAAAAATAATTAATTTAACTTTCAGAAATGATATTAGAACTTCTAGACAATTAGTAATTATTGAAAATACATATTCTAATAAAGATGTAAATACTGAAAATATATTTGAAAAAGGAATTTCTTCTAAAGATAATCACACAGGTCTTGGTTTATGGACTGTTAAAAAAATTTTAAGCAAAAATCACAATGTCAATTTATCTACTTCCAAGGATAATAAATTCTTTTCACAACAACTTGAAATATATTAATGTAATAACCAAAATAGCTTGTATCTATTGATACAAGCTATTTTATCTATTATTTATGTGGTAGCGAAGATGTGATTCGAACACATGACCCTTCGGGTATGAACCGAATGCTCTAGCCAACTGAGCTACTTCGCCATAACGACAATACATATTATACTTATAGTTTTACCTTTTGTCAAGATAAAAATACAAGAAATTTTCATTTCTTGTATTTTTTATCTATCTTCATGTTCTTTTTGCTCTGAATTTTCTAATATTTGTTCTTCTCTTACTCTTTCTCTGCTAATTTCATTGTTTTTATATTGTTCTGTTTTCTTTCTTCCTTTTGCAATTTTTACGTCATGATGTTGTAGTTCACTTTCTAGTTTAGAAATATTGGCATCAGTTTCAGCTATATCTTTTGCATGTGCTTTTTGCCATTTATCAAATTCACTTTCACTATCTATTGTTGATATAGAAGAACCAAATAAAGATTTAAAAGTTCCTAACCAATCTGTATTTTTTTCAGTTCTTATTTTTGCTTCTTTCATATTTAACCTCATTTCTTTTCAAGGCACAATACAGCCTTTTATATTAAATACATAATTATTTTAGCATAAAAGTTTTGAAAAATCAAGCATTTTCTAGTTTTTATAAATTATCTATTGTCTTTTCTAATACTTTTTTACATATATCAGCCGCTTTATCTAAATTTTTATCAAAATCTTCTGCATTTTTTCCATTTGGTGTATCTGAAACACCTCTTATTGCTCCAAATGGTATTCCAGATAAATATGCCACTTGAGCAACTGCTCCACATTCCATGTCAACAACATCAGCATCAAATTTTGCACTAATTTTATCTTTCATTGCTACATCTGTACAAAATATATCCCCTGTTGCAACAGTCCCTAATTTAACTTTAAAATCTATATCTCTTATGCTATTTACTGCTTTTTTTATGCTTTCTATTATAACATTATTACACTCTATTCCATTTCCTACTCCTGTTATATATCCTTTACTATGTCCAAATGCAGTAATATCAAAATCATGTTGCACTATATATTTTCCTATTACAACATCACCTATATTTAATAAATCATTAACAGCTGCTGCTGCTCCAACATTAATTATTTTATCTACTTTATAATTATCTATCATTGCTTGAGTTGCTCTTGCTGCATTTACTTTTCCTACTCCACTTTGTACTATAATACATTTTTTACCCGAAATTTTTCCTATATAAAAGTCCATTCCTAAAACATTTTCATTTGTTACATTTTCCATACATTCTTGTATTTTTTCTCTTTCTTCATCCATTGCGATTACTATTCCAATTCTGTTCATATTTTTCTCCTTTTTATCCAAATTTTATTATTAGTCTAGAGTATTAAAATTTTCACATTATATTTGACTGCATTATATATTATTTTGCACTTTACGTCAATTTTTTTAACTTTACTAACATCAATTTTACAAATATTTTTTTCAATTTTTACTTGCAACTTTTTTTATTTTAGTTTAATATAATAAAGTAAATTGAAAGATAGCAAATAAATTTAGTACGAAAGGAGTTTTAGTTTTTAGTTATAGCGCCAGAGCATTAAAATATTCATTAATGTTGACGAGGACTAAAGTTATCGAAAATTCGGCGGATGCTTTAGTGGCCATTCCTAAGGTCAAAGTATTAAAAACAAAAATCAATAGTAATATTGTAACAAAGTTTTAATACAATTAGGTTTTATTTTGCATACTTTCAATTCCAATTATAAAATTTTAAGGAGGACTTTAATATGTGTGGAATTGTAGGTTATATAGGAACACAAAAAGCTAGCCCTATTCTTATTAATGGGCTTTTAAGATTAGAATATAGAGGATATGATTCAGCAGGAATTGCAACAATTGAAAAAGATGGAATTTCTGTTATGAAAGATAAAGGTAGAGTAAAAAATTTATATAATTTACCTGGTATTGATGATTTAACTGGTACTATTGGTATTGCTCATACAAGATGGGCTACACATGGTAAACCATCAAAAGAAAACTCTCACCCTCATTTTGATAATTCAAATTCATTTAGTGTAGTTCACAATGGAATTATTGAAAATTACAATGAATTAAGAAAATTTTTAACAGATAATGGTTATACTTTTTATTCTCAAACAGATACAGAAGTTATACCTAATTTAATTCATTATTATTACACAAAAAATAATGATAAAAATCTTTTAAAAGCTGTAAAAGATGCTTGTTTAGATTTAAAAGGAAGTTTTGCTCTTGAGGTTATTTCTAAATATGACCCTGATCATATGGTAGTAGTTAGAAAAGATAGCCCTTTAGTTATTGGTAAAGGTGATGGGGAAAATTATATTTCTTCAGATATCCCTGCTATACTTTCTTTTACAAGAAACTTCTATTTACTAAATGATTTAGAATTTGTTTTATTATCAAGAGATGACGCTAAATTCTATGATATAGATTTACATCCTATTGATAAAAAAATTCAAACTATTGAGTGGAATGCTTCTAGTGCAGAAAAAGAAGGTTTTGAAGATTATATGTTAAAAGAAATATATGAACAACCAACAGCTATTCGTGAAACTATTGGAGCTAAATTAAACGAAGGTTCAAAATGTGATTTTGAAGAATTAGACTTCACAAAAGATTATTTAAAAGGATTAAACAAAATATATTTAGTAGCTTGTGGTACTGCAATGCATGCTGGATTAGCTGGTAAATGTATGATAGAACGTTTATGTAAAATTCCTACAGAAGTTGATATTGCTTCTGAATTTAGATATAGAGATCCTATTATTGATGATAAAACTTTATGCATTTTTATATCACAATCAGGTGAAACTGCTGATACAATTGCAGCATTAAAACTTTCTAAAGAAAAAGGAGCTAAAACATTAGCTATTACTAATGTAATTGGAAGTTCAATTACAAGAGAAGCTGATTATTCTATTTATACACATGCTGGACCTGAAATTGCGGTTGCTTCAACAAAAGCATATACTTCTCAAGTAGTATTATTCTCGCTTTTAGCACTTTATTTTGCACAAACATTAGAAATATCTAATTCAGATGTTGATGATTTAAGAAAAGAAGTTTTAGAACTTCCTAAAAAAATTGAAGAAGTATTAAAAAGTGCTGACACAATAAAAGAATTTGGTCATCGAATTTATCAAGAAAAAGATGTATTTTTCTTAGGTAGAGGAATTGATGAAGCCGTTGCTAGAGAAGCTTCTTTAAAATTAAAAGAAATTTCTTATATACATGCAGATAGTTACCCAGCTGGTGAATTAAAACATGGACCAATTGCTTTAATTGAAAATGGAATTACTGTTATAAGTATTATGACTGATCCTAAACTAGTTGAAAAAACTGTAAGTAATATACAAGAAGTTATCACTAGAGGAGCAAAGACATTAGTTATAACAAATCAAGATATAGATGAAAAATTATTTGATACTGTAATTCATATTCCAGAAACAAGTACACTCATCTCTCCTGTGCTATCTGTTATTCCAACTCAATTACTTGCTTATTATATTTCTAAAGAAAAAGGATTAGATGTTGATAAGCCAAGAAATTTAGCAAAATCAGTAACAGTTGAATAATATTAATTTTATTTTCAAGTAACTTTTAAAAATTAATTAAAATCCACTGTATAAATTGTAAAAGAATCCTATATTAGAACTAACTAATATATAGGATTCTTTTTATGTAAAATAAAAATATGTAAGCTTATCCAACAAGTAATTTTACTATAATTAATGCTACCGTTCCTGGTATTCCCAATAAGCCAACTACAATACTTGTAAAAATATTAAGTCCCAAATGAAATCCAAATGTAGCTCCACATATGTTAATTATGTATATAACTACTCCACCCAAAACCGAGTTTAATACTAATTTTAAAATTTTTTTTATTGGTACAATGAAAATTTTTCCAAATATAAATATAAAGCAAATACATGCTAAATATGTGATAACATTAATTTCCATATATTTCCCACCTTTTTATAAAATTATATTGCCTCATCAAAAAAATTGGTATATTGTTTGTCTGTAATCATATCTACTTCTATTCCCTTTAATTTTGCCAATTTTATTAAATAATCTAATTTTGATTGATTTGCTTTTATTTGATATACATAATAGTCTATTAATCCTTCTGCTGCACTTTCAAAATTTTGGTTGTTACATTTTAGTTCTTCCCTTGTTTTTATTATCATTTTTATTAATTCTATTTCTTTTTCTTGTTCATTTTTTTCTATAATTTTAGTTTCTTTTTTATATTCTTCATTCATATTTACTTCATCCTTTCTTTTTCTAGTATATTCTATAGTGGTCTTTTTATTCATTTTTAGCAATATTTTCTTTAAACTACTTGTTTTTTTGCCAATTTTATAGGATAATATATATGTAGAATTATTAGTAGAATGAAAGGGTTTTTTAGATGAAGTATATAGATAAGTTTTTGAAAAAATTAAACACAGATAGAAACACTTTTGCAACATATACTCTTACTTTAATAAGTGCTTATTTAGCAATTGATAGAATTGTTGAAATGTTACTTATGATATTTACTGGTGTTTCTTATTCTTATTGGGGACCTTTTACTTATACATTGGCATTAGCTTGTCCTGTATTTGCATATTTGTTTTCAGGTTCTTCAAAATTTGCCAATAGTAAAAATAAGAAAGTTACATTATTTTTTGTATATGTAATTTGTCTTTATATTATTGCAATTTCAATGTTTACACAGTGGCTAAATATGGGAGCATGGTTATTATTACTTTCTGTTCCTAATTATGCTGAACTTATAACTGGTTTTTCCGATTTAGTAAAACCTGCTATGAGAAGTATATCTTTGTTTTTACCACTTGCAACATTTTTCCCATTTTTCAAATGGTGCTATTTTGGTGTAAATGATAATGCACAACAAATTAGATCTATTTGGGATTATGGTGGAATTAGTTTAGCAGATAAGAAAAAAGGTCATGGACCTTATTCATGTGAAGTTTACTTATGCTATAATAGTGAAACAGGAAAAACTATAACAATTCCTGAAGAATCAAGATTTCAATCACTATTTGTATGTGGTGGTTCTGGTTCTGGAAAAACTTCTTTAGTATATGAACCATTATTCGCAAGAGACTTAGAAAGAAAATATTTCTTTAAAGAAGTTTCAAAAGAAATGGGTTATACGGCATTAAAAACTGGATTAGCTAATTTAAAAGCTCCATATAACAATGATTATTTAAATAAATATTTTAATTTAAACATGCTAGTACCTGCTGAAGGTAAAGAATCTTTATTTAAAACTTATATTAAGAAAATGTTATTAGGTAATGTAAGTGGTGAATATACTTACAGAAATATTGGTCTTACATTAATGGCACCTGATTATGAAGTAATCAGTCATATGATTAGTGTTTGTAAAAATTTTGGTATTGAATACAATATAATTGATCCTGATAATCCAAAGTCTATAGGTTTAAATCCATTTGTATATGATGACTCATCAAAAATTGCTATAACTATTTCAGCTGTTATAAAATCCATGTATAATACAGCACATCATGATGTTAATGAAGCTTACAAAGAAGACATTGCTATGCAAGCAATTGAAAACCTAGCTATTCTTTTAAAAGAGATTTATCCAAAAATGAATGAAGGTAAACTTCCTAACTTAGAAGATATGCTAAAAATGTTTACTAATTTTGATTTAATTGAAAAAATGTGCAAAATATTAGAACATGATATAGAAAATGATCCAGTTAAAAAGGAAAAATATCACGTATTACTAGAATATTTTAAAAAGAACTTTTACCATGATGCACCTGCAAAATCAAATATAGAAAAATATATTTATTCTGTAACAAGTCAATTAGATAATTTATTACGTATTCCTGGTATAAAAGGAATCTTATGTAATAGATATGATAACTTAAACTTTGATAAAATGCTTTTAAATTCAGAAGTAACATTTGTATGTACAAGACGTGGAAATTTAGGTTCTGCAGGACATAAAGCATTTGGTCTATTTTTCTTAATAGCAATGCAAAATGCTGTATTAAGAAGACCTGGTACTGAAAATACACGTACACCTTATCTTATTTATATTGACGAATTTGCCGATTTCATTTGTAAAGATACTGAAGCTATGTTCACAATGTACAGAAAATACAAAGTAGGTTCTATTATATCTACTCAAAACTTACAACAACTTGAAACTCCTGAATTATCTGTTAATTACAGAAATACAATATTATCTAATTGTGCAAATAAAATATTTACAGGTAATGGAGCTTATGATGAACTTGAATGGTGGTCTAATGAACTTGGTACTCATAGAGAATGGTCTTATGGAAGCTCTATGAATACAGATACTATGGAATATGATCATAAACTTAGTGGTGTTTCTTGGAAATTTGTTGCTAACTTTAAGCCTGGAAAACTTCAAGGTCTCGGAGCTAAAGACTGTGCTTATAAAATTAGAGGTGAAAATGGAAAACCTATTGCTGGTCCTGGTAAGTTAGCTTACTTAGAATCAAAATATAAAGAACCTCATAAAATCAAAACTTTTGACTTTGGAAAATATTCAGATGGAGTAACAACTGTAACTGAAGATGATGATAGTGATATGAGAAAAAAATTCAATCTTAAACATATTGATTTTAGAGATGAAAGAAATGAAATTGATCCAATTCAAATTGATACAACTGATTCTAAATATGTTTTTGATAATGAAAATGCTATTGTTAATAACAAAAAAAGCAGTAAGAAATTTTAAATTTTAGAATAAATAAAAACTAAAAAGAAAACGATTAAATAATATTTATTTGATCGCTTTCTTTTTTTCATAACTACTCCATACTTCTATAAATTTATATTAAAAGTTTATACCTAACATTTGCAATATAATCCCTGATAATGTACCTATTGCAACTAATAAAACTACTATTTCTATATTTTCTTTTAATTTTTTATTCATTTTAAATAATACTGCTAGTCCAACTCCTGCTCCAACTAATAACCCAGCTATCATTGTTGAAACTGGAATAACATTTTGTACATACAATTGTGTTAATATAACTGATGACGCACAATTTGGTAATAATCCTATTAAACTTGCTAATACAGGTGCTAGTACAGGATTTGCTTGTAGAAAATTAGCTATGTTTTCTTCACCAATAAAATATACTATCATATTAATTATAAATGTTATTATTACAATAAAAACCAATATATTTACTGTATGTTTTAAGGCTGATTTTAATATTCCATGTTCACAATCGCAATGCTCTTTTTCACATAAATCCACTATTTTTTCTTCTTCAGTATTTTTTCTTGTTTGCATTATTAAATCAATTAAAAATCCTACAATTACTGCTATTATTAACTTTATTCCTAATATTTTTATTATCGTAATTATTGGTATTCCCTCTGATATCATAATTGGTATCATTTCATCTGATGTGGCTAAATACACTGCTAATAATGTTCCTATATTTATAATTCTTGTTGCATATAAATTTGTAGCAGCTACTGAAAATCCACATTGAGGTATAGTTCCTAATAGTCCTCCAATTAATGGTCCAAATTTTCCTGATTTTTGTATAGCACTTTTTACTTTATTACTTGTTTTATGTTCTAAATACTCCATTATTATATATGTAACAAATAAAAATGGCAGTAATTTTACACTGTCAATTAATGTATCTATCACAACATCTATCATTCTATTTTTTGTAGGATATATTTAGTATTGAAATATATCCTACTCTCCTTTCCAATTTTATTTTCAATATTATCTCATTATGTTCAACATATATTTTAACATACTTGTCAAGTATTTTATTATTTATTTTTAAATACTTCTATATCTTCCACATACACATCCTGTTCTGCCATTATTTTCTGCATTTGGTATAACATTTATATTAGCTCTTACTCTACCATTTACATTATTAGTATTATTACAATTGCAACCACTTGTATTATTATCATTTGTTCTACTTGATATTGTAAGTAATGTTCCATCATCAGTATTATTACAAGTACTACTAATAGTCAATAAATCATTTGTATTATTTATCAAGTTTGATGTATTGTTACAACATGTACATTGCTGCCTATTTCCTTGTCTTCCACTATTATTGCTTAATTGCTCTATTAATCTGCATATTAAACACACTAATGCTGCTGTTATAAAACTTAATATTGTATATGCTATTGTTGCAATTAAAAAGTTTATATTACCAACAACAAATGTTACTATTAGAAAAATAGCAAATATAATTGCTGCAACTAATGGTGGACATTTAAAGATTTTTTGTAATGCTATTGAAATTATTATAGTAGCTATTGGTAAGGCAAAAAATATTAGTAAATTATTCATAGTTATTTCTCTCCTTTATGTTTTACTATACTATATGCCTTTACCTTTTATTTGGTTAACAATTTATTGTTTACATTCTTCATATTCAACATTTAATAAATATAATCCTTGTGGCTGAAGTGTTTTTCCTGCATTCTCTCTTTTTTTACTTTTTATAATATTTTCAATTTCTTTTGGTTCTATTTTTCCAAGTCCTACATCAACCAATGTTCCTGCAATTATTCTTACCATATTATATAAAAAACCATTTCCTGTTAGTTCTATGTATATTTTTTCATTTGGCATTTCTTTTACTTCTGCTTTATAAATTTTTCTAACACTACTTTTACTACTAGTTCCACTTGCTCTAAATGCTTTAAAGTCATGTTCTCCTTCAAAATATTTTACTGCTTCTTTCATTTTTTCTACATCAAGTTTTTGTGGTATGTGTGTTTCTAAATTTCTATATATAGCTGTTCCATATTTTGAGTTATTTATTATATATCTATATGTTTTTTTCTTGCAATTCAATCTACTGTGAAATCTTAAATCTACTTCTTCCGCTTCTTTTATTTTTATAGATGACTTTAAATTGCTGTTTAATGCTATTGGAAACTTTTCTATTGGTAAATTAGAATTTGTTTTAAAATTAGCAACTTGTCCGAAGTGCATGAACTCCTCTATCAGTTCTTCCTGAAGCAGTTAAATCCACTTGTTCGCCTGTTATTTTTTCTATTGCCTTTTCTATTGTTCCTTGTATATTTAATTTTCCTGGCTGTTTTTGCCAACCCTGAAATTCTTTTCCATCATATTCTATAATAAGTTTTATATTTCTCATTTTTACTTTATTCCTCTTCCCTATAATATAATAAAGTCGCAAAATTGCGACTTTTATAATTTACTCTTTTATTTCTTTTTCTTCTGAATTACTTTTCTTATCTTCTTTTTCTTTTTTCATTTTATTACGTAATTCTTTTAATCTATGTTTTCTTTCTTTTTTCTCTATTGTAAATCTCTTTGTTACTATATTACTTATTAATATTTTCTTTAATACATCTTCTCTAACATCTGCAATTAAAGTTCCATCTTTTGCTACTGATATTTTTCCAGTTTCTTCTGATACTACAACTACTAAACTATCTGATTCTTTTGATATTCCTATTGCTGCTCTATGTCTTGTTCCTAATTCTTTTGCAATATCTTTGTCATCTGCTAATGGTAAAACACATGCTGCTGCTGCTATTTTATTTCCTGATATTACAACTGCTCCATCATGTAATGGTGTTTTAGGTACAAATATATTTACCAACAATTGTGGTGATACTTCTGCATCCATTGGAATTCCAGTTGATATTATATCTTGAATTTTTATATCTCTTTCTATTACTATTAATGCTCCTGTTTTTGTTTTTGAAAGTTCTGTAGCAGCAATTACAATTTTATATATATCTTCTTTTGTCTTTGTAGCTAAATCCTTTTCTATACCAAAAAATTGTGCTAGTCTATTTGTTCCAAGTTGTTCTAACGCTCTACGCAATTCTGGTTGGAATATTACTATTATAGCAATAACTCCTAAATTCATTATTCCTGTTAATATCCAGTTTAATATTTTTAGATTTAATAATCCACTTACCCATGTAGCCAAAACCAATAATGCAATCCCTTTAATTAATTGCCATGCTCTAGAACCTTTTACAATTTTTAAGAAACAGTATATTAAAAATATAACTATACTTAAATCTAATATTAATGTAATTAGTTCAAATGGATTACTTTGAAGTGACTTTACATATGCTACAATACTATTTGTATAAAAATTTTCCCAATTCATTCCTAAATTTATAATCATATATTTTTATTACTCCTTAAAAAATTAATGCATATACAAGTGAAATTGCAGTTCCTCCTAGCATTAAAATTGCAAGTATTCCTGCCATTATTTTCACAAATATTTGTCCTTTATCATATTTTCTTTTTTCAATATTAACATTTTTATTTTTCATTAATTTCTTCCTCTATTATGATATTTAGGTTTTTAAATGGTTTTACCTATAAACCTTTTTTATTTTAATAATATACTTACTAAATTCTTCTTTAATATTATAACAATTTAGCACATTTTTTTCAATTACTTTTATAAATATTATTTATCTTCTATAATTTTTATTATTGTTTTTGTTTTTTCTGCTTGCTCTTTTCTGATTTTTATTGTTTTACTTAAATTTTCTTTTGCTATTTGCAATTTTTCTAAATCATTTGCATGTATATATGCTATTGGTTCATCTTTTTGTACTATGTCTCCTATTTTCTTTTCTAATACAATTCCAACTGCTGGATCTATTTCATCTTCTTTTCTTATTCGTCCTGCTCCTAATTCCCCTGCAATTTTTCCAACTGCTTTAGCTTTTATTTCATATATATATCCAGATTTTTCGCTATATATAGGTTCTATATATTTTGCTTCTTCGAAATTATCTATATCTGATATATATGTTATATCTCCACCTTGATTTTTTACTAATTGTTCAAACTTTTTATATGCTTTTCCATTTTTCAAGTTTTCTTCTAACATTTTTTTGGCATCTTCTAAATTACATTTGATCCCTGCTAGTTTTACCATATAACTTCCAAGTTCTAGTACTACTTGTTTTACGTCTTCCTCAATATCACCTTTTAAAGCTTTTATTGCTTCTCTTACTTCTAAACTATTTCCTATATTATGACCTAATGGCTCTTCCATGTTTGTTAATATACATACTGTTTCTCTATTAGCTATTTTTCCTATTTCTATCATTTCTTTAGCTAATTTTTCTGCATTTTTTTGATTTTTCATAAATGCTCCATCACCAACTGTTACATCTAAAACAATTTTTTCAGCTCCACTAGCAATTTTTTTACTCATTATACTAGATGCAATTAAAGGCATACTTTCTACACAAGAAATACTATCTCTTAATTCATATATTTTTTTATCAACAGGTGCTAAGTTCATTGTTTGTGATATCATGCTTATACCTATTTTTTTTACATTTTCTATAAAATCTTTCACTTCTATATTAGTTTTATATCCTGGTATAGATTCTAATTTATCAACTGTTCCTCCTGTAAATCCTAGTCCTCTACCTGACATTTTAGCAACTGGAACTCCACAAGAAGCAACTAATGGTAATACTATTAATGATACTTTATCACCTACTCCTCCTGTTGAATGTTTATCTACTATTACTTTATTTAAATTTGATAAGTCTAATATTTCTCCTGACTTTGCCATTGCTATAGCTAAATTTGCTGTTTCTTCATTAGTCATTCCTTGTATAAATATTGCCATAATTAATGCAGCTGCTTGATAGTCTGTTATTTCTCCTTTGTTATATCCTTCTACAAAATATTCTATTTCTTCTTTTGTTAATTGTTTTTTATCTCTTTTTTTCTCTATTATATCTAAAATGTTCATTTGCATAATCCTTGTATAATGTATTTAGGTTTTTTTATAAAGGTTTTACCTATAAACCTATTACTACCATTATTATATTTTAAGAATTTGTAAAATGTTTTGTAAATGTTAGTCTATGTATTGGGCAAAGTCCATATTCTTTTATTGCAGCTATATGTTTAGCTGTGCCATATCCCTTATGTGATGAAAATCCATATTGTGGATATATTTCATCCCATTGTCTCATTATTCTATCCCTTGTTACTTTAGCTAAAATTGATGCAGCTGCAATATTATAACATTTAGCATCACCTTTTATTATTGGTTCATATGGAATTCCTCTTGTATTAATATGTGTTAATGCATCAACTATAATTAAATCTGGCTTTACATCTAATCCATCAACAACTTCTGTAACTCCTTGTTTTGTTGCATTTAATATGTTTATATCATCTATTACATGATGGTCTATTACTGCTATTGAATAACTTATTGCTTCTTCTTTTATTACATCATATAATTTTTCTCTTCTTTTTTCTGTTACTTTTTTTGAATCATTAATACCTTCTATCATTGAATCTTGTGGCATAATAACCCCCGCAACAACAACAGGACCAGCTAATGGTCCTCTTCCTGCCTCATCTATTCCACATATATTTTTAAATCCTTTACTATATAAATCTTTTTCTATTTCTTTTATTTTTGTTAGTCTTTCTAATTCTTTTTCTTTCATATTAATCATATTCCTTATTTTTCTATATTATCTATTTCTGTTAATGAATATCTTCCATTATATCCAAGTGTATTATATACTTCAACAGTTGCATTTGAGTCATCAAATTTTATTAGATAATATTCTTTATTTTTTAATTCTACTTTATCTAATCCCCATTGTTTCATTGCTTCTGCTGTAACCTTATAGCATTCTGATACAGGTATTTCTGATGATGTTGATATTCCTGTTGCTGGTTCTAGTTTCGCCTCTGTTTCATATATTGCTTTTCTTATTTCTGCAATTTTAGTTTCATCTGTTGATTTACCTATTTTAAAATTTGCTTCTTCTACATATTCTTTTGATTTTGCCTGTATTAATAACATATTTGTTCTTAATTCTTCCAATTTTGCTCTATTTATTGTTTCTTTACCTTCATATACAGTTATTCCTGCAATTATTAATAATACTACTATTGTTATTACTAGTGCTAATAAAGTTACACCATTATTTTTTTCTATTATATCTTTCATTTTTTATAAAATTCCTTCCTAAACTTCTATTTTTCTTCCTATTCATTATAAATAAATTCCTATAATAATTCAAGCATTTTAATATATTATTTTATGTAAGATTATCTAATCTTTTAAATAAGCTAAAGTTTTATTAAGATCTTAAAACTTTCTAATTTTTTTCACAAAATATTCACAAACCTATTGTATTATATAATTACATTAGGATATTATAAATATAGATTATTTTCAGGAGGTATTAAAATGGAAGAAAATAATAAAAAACCAATTATCGAAATAAAAAAAGAAAATTCTAAAAAATCTTCAAATTTTGAAGCTGTAAAAGCAAATAATAAAAATACAGCAAATTCTAAAAAATCTAGAACTAATAATAGTGGATTTGGTAAAACAGTATTAGTTCCATTTGTTAGTGGAGTTGTGGGTTGTGCCATTGTAGTTGGTACATGTTTTGGTGTTCCATCTATTAGAACAAAATTGTTAAGTTCTAATTCTACTACATCTACATCAAATTCTTCTAATTCAAATGTAAGTGGATATGTTAGTCAAACTTCACTCTCTAATTACTCAGACACCGCTGTATATGCTGCTAATAAGATATTGCCTTCAGTTGTAGGAATTGAAGTTCAATATAGTGTAAATTCTATGTTGTCTATGTTTGGAAGTAGAAGTCAATCTCAAACAGCAACAGCTACTGGTTCTGGAATTATAATAAGTGAAGATGGATATATTTTAACAAATAATCATATTGTTTCTACATCTTCTTCATCATCTAGTAGTTCTTCTAGTAGCAACTACTATTCAGTATCAGAAGCTGAAAAGGTTACTGTAACATTATTTAATGATGAAACAACATATGAAGCAAAAATTGTAGGTACTGATGAACAAACAGATTTAGCTGTTATAAAAATAGAAAAAACAGGACTTCCAAAAGCAGAATTTGCAGATTCTGACAGTATTAAAGTTGGTGAATTTGCAATGGCAGTTGGTAATCCTTTAGGAATGCAAAGTAGTATTACTTGTGGAGTAGTAAGTGCTATTAATCGTAAAATTACAGATAGTGATGGAAAAGAATTTACTTTAATTCAAACTGATGCAGCAATAAATGCTGGTAATAGTGGTGGTGCATTAGTTAATAGTCAAGGTCAAGTTATTGGTATTAATACATTAAAATTACAAGGAACTGGAATTGAAGGTATGGGATTTGCTATTCCAATTAATTCAACCACAGATATTACTTCACAATTAATTCAATATAGTAAAGTAAAAAGACCTTATATTGGTGTTACAGGTATGGATTTAAGTGAAAATACAGCAAAAGCAAATAATTTAGTTAAAGGTATTTATGTTAAAGCTGTTGATGATTTCTCTGCTGCTGAAAAAGCTGGAATAAAAATAGGTGATGTAATAATTGAAGCAGATGGAACAAAAATTACAACGATGGATGAATTAAACTCAATTAAAAATAAACACTCTATTGGTGATGAAATGAAAATCAAAGTAAATCGTAATGGTCAAGAAAAAGAATTAACTTTAACTTTAGGAGAACAACCTTAATCTTTTCACTTTTAGTTCACACAATGGACAAAATACATTGTTAAAATACAAGCATAGTCAGTAAGGAGATTACTGATTGAATATAAAAAACATCCCCTTTTATTTTCAAAAAGAGAAGAAATTTGTCGATTTCTTCTCTCCTTTTTTATTATAACCATATTATACATATTAAAATAACAGCATAATATAGCCAATTAGTTAATTAGTTTTCATAAAGATTTGACAGATATTGAATATTATGCTATACTATGGTCGTTTGAAACATATATATGTTTCAAAGAGGGAAGTTCTACCATACCTTCGTGATTATAGTAAATACTAAAAATCTAGAAGTATGGAGCCATACTTCTTTTAGTTTGAATTATAATCAATCTATTTATATAGTAGGAAGTATGGTCAATCTACATATTAATTTTATATTTGATAATAATATTACACCATGACCTATAACAAAACTATGTACGCAGATTTGTCCTTATCTCCATGAATTATTATATCAAATTTTTTCCATTTATTATTAAATATAAAGTTATTGAGTGTAGCTCTCGTAAATGAACTTGAAAAAAGCCACTTAAAGTGGCTTTTTTCTTTTTATTTATATTTATATAAAATGACTTTTTGCTCCGACCCCAAAATCATAATACTACTATATCCATTTCTGATGTTGCCATTTGGTTTCCATATGCATATATTACATATAATATATTTCCTGTAAAATAAAATTCTGTTGATTTTTCTATACTATAAATATCACTGTTTATATCTCTTGAATATATATTATATCCTAAACTTTTTAAATCTTGAGCTTTTTTTTGCTCTGTTTGTATATCTGCTTTTATCTTATTTTGAACATCATTTTCGTTTAACTGCTCTATTTTTAAGACTTCTGCTAATGTTATTTCTTTATTATTTCTTAAGTCATAATTATATGTTTGGATTATTACTTTCTGAGCTTTTGATCCTTCTTTTAAATTAGATTTAATCATTACTGATAATATGTCATCTTGAATATTTGCAACATATTCCACTGTATAAATAACATTATTATTTTCGCTTTGTAGAACTTTTTTTGCCATATCAACAAAAATATTTTCTATTTCTTGATTGTATTTTTCCACTACTTCTCCACTTATATTTATATGTGGTATATGTACCTCTAAATCATAACTATTCAATTTCGTTTCTTTTTTCTCATATTTAGTATACACTATTTTTTTGTCTGCTTCTTCTTTTTTAGAGTTATTTGTGTCATTATCATTTGTTATTGTATTATTAAAAATAGTATTAAATTCTGATTTTATTGTTTGTTGCTGTTCTTCTGTTTTGCTACCTAATCCATCTTTTTGACTTATTCCAATAAATTTAGCTATATCTATTCTTGTATAAAATTGTACATAAAATGCAATTATTACACTAATTATACAAATTATTATTATTGATATATAAATAAATAATTGTTTCTTCTTTATTCTGTTTTTTTCTGGTAAAACTACGTTCATTATCTACCCTCTTTTACATTTGTATTATCTGTTTTATTATAACATTATATTTAATTTTTATCAACATTAATTTTGTATTAATATTAACTCAAAATATTGACTATTACTAGTTTTTAAGGTATTATATTGTAGTAATATTTTATTAAGAAATGAGGAATTTTAAGTATGTTATGTTCAGAATGTAATAAAAATCCAGCAATACTTTTTTATAAAAAAATTGAAGATGGAAAAGAATCTTTAGAAGGTTATTGCTATGACTGTGCTAAGAAAAAAGGAATAAATCCTACTGAAGTACTTTCACAACAAAATAACTTTTTATCGCATGATAAATTAAATATTAATGATATGTCAAAACAATTTGAAAGTATTTTTAAAGATTTAGCAGAAAATATTAATCTTGAAGATTTAGAAAATATTGAAGGTGCTATTACCTTTGATAATATAGATGGAAAAACTGATGATGATGGTGAATCATCTAAAATATCAGGTACAGCTATTCCATTAGGTTCTATTTTTAATATGTTTCAAAATAACAATAATAATGAAGAAGAAACTGAACCTAGTACAGGACGTAAAAAAGTTAAAGTTGAAAAACGTCCTAAACAAAATAAAAAGAAAAAATTTCTTGATACTTTTGGAACTAACTTAACTACAAAAGCAAAAAATAACCAACTAGATATGGTTATTGGTAGAGAAAAAGAAATTCAAAGGATTGTTCAAATTTTAAATAGACGTTCAAAAAACAACCCTTGCTTAATTGGTGAACCAGGTGTTGGTAAAACTGCTATTGCACAAGGTTTAGCTATAAAAATTGCTAACCAAAATGTTCCAGCCAAATTACTTAACAAAGAAGTTTATTTGTTAGATATGACTTCTGTCATTGCTGGTACACAATTTAGAGGTCAATTTGAGTCACGTATGAAAGGCATAATTGACGAATGTAAAGAATATGGAAATATTATTTTAGTAATTGATGAAATCCATAATATTATCGGAGCTGGTGATGGTGAACATTCTATGAATGCAGCAAATATTCTAAAACCTGCCCTATCTAATGGTGAAATTCAATTAATTGGTACTACAACATTAAAAGAATATAGAAAATATATCGAAAAAGATTCTGCTTTAGAAAGAAGATTCCAACAAGTTTTAGTTGAAGAGCCTTCAATTGATGACAGTATAGGAATTTTGGAAGGAATAAAAAAATATTATGAAGAATATCATAAAGTAAAAATTTCTTCTGATGTAATTCGTCAAGCTGTTATAATGTCTGAAAAATATATACATGACAGATTTTTACCAGATAAAGCTATTGATATATTAGATGAAGCTTGTTCAAGAATTAACCTTGAAAATAAAGCTCTATACAGATTAGAAATGTTAAAACAAGAATTATCAAAAGTTCAAGCAGAAAAAGAAGAAGTTATTGCAGCAGATTCTACTGAAGATTATCAAAAAGCTGCTGATTTAAAAACTCGTGAATGTCAACTTATAGAAGAAATTGATAAATTAAGTGCTAAAACAAAACCAAAACAATTAACAGTTCAAGATATTGCTACTGTTATTGAAAACTGGACTAAAATACCTGTTAAGAAAATAACTGAAGAAGAAACTCAAAAATTATTAAATTTAGAAACAAATCTTCATAAAAGAATTATTGGTCAAGACGAAGCTGTAAGCAGTGTTGCAAGAGCAATTCGTAGAAATCGTGCAGGACTAAAAAGCACTAAAAGACCACCTTCTTTTATATTTGTAGGTCCAACAGGTGTTGGTAAAACAGAACTTGCTAAAAGCTTAGCTTATGAAATGTTTGGAAGTGAAGATTCTATCATTAGAATAGATATGTCTGAATACATGGAAAGTCATTCTACATCTAAATTAATCGGTGCACCTCCAGGATATGTTGGATATGATGATGTTGGTCAATTAACTGATAAAGTAAAGAGAAAACCATATTCTATAATTTTACTAGATGAAATTGAAAAAGCTCATCCTGATGTATTTAACATTTTATTACAAGTATTAGATGATGGTAAACTAACTGATAGCCAAGGAAATACAGTAAGCTTTTCTAACACAATTATTATAATGACATCAAATGCAGGTTCAAATGTTAATAATAATTCTATTGGTTTTGGAAATGAAACTGTTACTAAGGATAAACTTATAGACAGATTAAAAGAATATTTTAGACCTGAATTTTTAAACAGAGTTGATGAAATTATTAGTTTTGATTCATTAACAAAAGAACAATTATTACAAATTGTTGATTTAATGTTAAAAGATACATCAAAAGCCTTACAAGATAAAGATATTACTTTAGAAGTTTCATCTAAAGCCAAAAATTATCTTTTAGAAAAAGGAACTGATATCAAATTTGGTGCAAGACCTTTACGTAGAGCTATCCAAAGATATATTGAAGATGAATTATCTGAAATGATTTTAAGAGGTCAATTAATTGATGGTCAAAAAGTAGTAGTAGATTTTGAAAAAGATAAACTAAAATTTAAAATAGAAGATTAGGAGAAAACAATGTTTAAACACATACCAAATATCTTAACAATTATAAGATTTTTATTAATACCATTTATATTATTAAATATATTTACAGGTAATTATATACTAGCTTTTGTATTTTTCACAATATCAGGCATAACTGATATTGCAGATGGATTTATTGCCAGAAAGTTTAACCTTATTTCAAATTTTGGCAAATTAATGGATCCGTTGGCTGATAAATTAACACAAATAGCAACACTTACATCATTAGTTATTGTTAATATTATTCCTTTATGGATTTTAATAATTGTATTATTAAAAGAATTTATAATGATTGTAGGAGCTTCTTTCCTCTATGGAAAAGATGTTGTTGTATATAGTAAATGGTATGGAAAATTAGCAACTGTATTATTCTATCTTGCAATTGTATTTTCTCTTGTAATTAAGCAATTTAACCTTGTTGGTATTTGGGAACAGTTAACACTCACAACATACTGTTTAGCGTTAATTGCAACAGTATTTGCATTAATTATGTATGTAAAAGCTTTATACCAAAAAGGATTTATTGATAAAGAAGATTTAAAAAAAGATGTTACTGAAGTAACTATTGAGAAAAAGCATTTTAAAAAGAACTAATTATGAAGTGAACCCAATTTATTAGACAAAAAAGTTTAATAAATTGGGTCTATTTTTTATATGCTAGGTTAATATATTTTTTATGCAGTGACAATTCGGGGGGACCAACAAGTTACAGACTGTTATGTAATTACAGTCTGCACGTAGTTTGGAGTCACAAAGAAAAAATATATTAACTTAGAACAAAATAAATTATTCGTAGTCCTCTATTAATTGATTTAAATTTTGCAATCCATTAACTTCTATTCCTTTTTTCATATTAATTTTATCTGTCTCTGATAAATATTCAGTTGCTATATCTGTTGTTTCATACTCCTCTTCTTCTCCATTATCTAGCTTTTTAAATACTGTTGCAAATCCATTCTTTTCTTTTAATATAAAATGTTCATTACAACTACCTTTTTCTGTTTTGCTTAAAACTATATTGGTGTCAGAAAATTTTTCTATATTCCATTCACTATATTTTTCTTTTAGTTCTTCCGCCTCCGATTTTGTTTCCAAAATAATCGCTGGCTTGCCTGCATCATCA
>OJME01000751.1_pt1 | contig 28518 bp, 22 predicted proteins | sample 1597151 | NCBI WGS metagenome assembly OJME01 (sample SAMEA2452118, study PRJEB22498) | human gut metagenome | biome: human feces; feature: human gut; material: feces | place: Australia | collected 2012
CGTTCAGGCTTATCGGATTGCCGTTGACATATGCGTACCTGTTCAAAGTCGGGGTATTGACGATTGAACCCGTCATTACGTCCTGATTGATAAAACGCTTGATCTCAGGGTTGTAATACCTCGCCCTCATGTAGTACAGACCGTTATCGTCTGTGGATACTCCTATTCACCGGTTAAATACGGATTTATTCTGGATGTATTTCTGTACGATTAATTTTCGAATTAAAACTCGTACAGAAATATCCGAAAAAACAAATTAATGATCTATTAGACATTATACAAATATATAATTGTTATTAGTTCGTGAATTTTTGTATCACCTCAACTTTTATGTTATCAAAGCAATAAACACTATTCTCACAAAATTGCTTATAAACCCTTAACCAATAATTATACTTAGGATAGCTCCCGTCTTGCTTTGGCAACAGTTCTTGAATAACTTCTATATTTTCTGCTCTATAAAGCAGATCTATAAATTTGCAAAACATAGTTAATAATTGCTCGTGAGATAAATTATTTAATTTACCCTCATAAACAATATTTCCATATACATCGCTGATTGTGTAATTATTCTTTTCGTTGTCATCAATAAACATTATTTCACTATTTCGAAAAAATATAGATGTTTGACATTTAAGAAAACTAATATAAAACTCCTGCTTTTCACCATCGAAAGTAATATATTCAAAGTCTTTCTTACAGTTTTCAGTTACATAATTATCATCAACAATATATTTGCAGTCAACGTTATAATCCAATTTATCTATTATGAATTTTTGGATTTCACTATTAGAAAAATCCATACACCATTTTTTGTCTTTCATTATTGAAAATCCACCCCATTCATAAATTGATTTTTACTATAAATACTTTGACAATTTACACACACAGGCACTGTATTACCTGTTCTGGGACGTATAGCACTTGTCATAACAATACTGGATTTATTACCGCCTAACTGTTGAACAGCTAAATCCTCTGCGCATATAGGTTTTCCATTTACAGTTTGTCCTCCATATCTCTTAGAACTTTTTACTCCAACCGCCACATTACCAGTATCCAGATCCACAGCTCCAACAACTGTAGTTATGTCATTTCTTTTGGTATTACTCCATGTATCTATTTCTTTTAATTTAGCATCCCTTGCCTCGATTGCTTTTGAGGTTCCTACATTATACCAGTAATCATCATATCTTGCAGCATCCTCAGGAGACATCATATCCCTGAAGCCAACTTCATCCCCACACCCATTATGAACAAAAACCTCGTTTTCACCCACAAAGTAAGTATGGAAATCCTCAACTTCAAAGTTATAAACCTTGATAGGTGATTCAAGAATCTCGTGCTGAACCCATTCGACTGTTACAAGTTCACCATTTGAAAGTACAAGTACATCGCCTGCACGAAGTGAACGTGCTAAAGTCCAACCAAGTTATTGATAGCAATTATTTTTACAATCCTAATTATACTATAAAATCTGTAAAAAATCAATAACCAAATACATAAAAAGCAGACGTGACAAAACGTCTGCTCAGCTATTTGGAGCAAGCAACGGGAATCGAACCCGCATCCCAAGCTTGGGAAGCTTGTATACTGACCATTGTACTATGCTTGCAAAAAGGCAATACTAAAATATATTGCCTTATAGCAAAGCCTGTTACCACGGACTTTGCTCATTCTTGTATTTTTTATTGTATCTCATCTTTAAACGCCAAGATGTGAACCCCACGCAAGCCCCAAGAGTGTTGTTGAAAACATCATCAAATTCACAAAGCCCTCTGCCTGTGATATACTGCGTTATCTCGATACCTGCTGAAAAGGCAAGGGACATGAGAAAAACTTTTTTGAACTTTGTGATACCGCAAAGATACGGCAGCAAAACACCCAAGGGTATAAACATTGCAACGTTTCCGAATATCTGTACCAGCCAAAAATCCCGCAGATACTTGATGCTTATGTTCTCCAAAAGGTTTCGCACCTCCCAGAAGGGCATAAGTTCCGCCTGACGTTCTCCCCACTGTCTGTCTAAAAGTGTGAGCCAGAGGACGGCAAAGATGTACACTGCAAACAGCGATGTAAGTATTTTTCTCTTTTTACTCCACCGTAACGCTCTTTGCAAGATTTCTCGGCTTATCAACGTCATAGCCCTTTCCTACTGATACATAATATGACAAAAGCTGAAGCGGTACTACTGAAAGGCTTGCCGCAAAAAGGTTATCTATTCTTGGAGTGTAAACTGTGAAGTCAGCAACGTCCTCCATAGCATAGTTTCCATAGGTAGTAAGTCCGAAAAGCTTTGCTCCACGGCTCTTTACCTCGACCATATTGCTTATGGTCTTTTCATAAAGTGCAGACTGTGTTACCACGCTGAAAACGACAGTTCCGTCCTCGATAAGGCTGATAGGACCATGTTTAAGCTCGCCTGCCGCATAGGCTTCGGAATGGATATAGCTTATTTCTTTGAGTTTAAGGCTTCCCTCCATACCTACTGCATAGTCTATACCTCTGCCGATAAAGAATGCGTCCTTTATATTCACTACCTTTGAAGCAAACCACTGCAAGCGTTCCTTATCCTCGAGAATTTTCTCTATCTTTTCAGGGATAGTATTGATCTCCTCAACGAGCTGAGCAAATCTTTCGTCGGATATCTCCCCTCTTGCTTTTGCAAACTGCATTGCAAGGAGATATGCGGCGACGAGCTGACAGCTATAGGCTTTTGTTGTTGCGACAGATATTTCAGGGCCTGCGAGGGTATAGAAGACATTATCGGCTTCTCTTGCGATCGATGAGCCAACCACATTTACGATACCGAGAGTTTTTACTCCTTTTTCTTTGCAAAGACGGAGAGCTGCGAGACTGTCGGCAGTTTCGCCTGACTGGCTTATGATGATAGCGAGGCTATTTTTTGCAAGCTTCATTTGTCTGTATCTGAACTCAGAAGCAAGTTCCACACGGACAGATAGTGAAGTCAATTCTTCGATAACATACTGAGCCACCATACCCACATGGTAGGCAGAACCGCAGGCAACTATATACACCTGCTGGATATTTTTCATATCCTCGTCAGAGAGTCCGACGCTTTCAAAGCTAATATTTCCATCTGCAAGGACAGAATTGATAGTATCCTTTATTACCTTTGGCTGTTCGTGTATTTCTTTGAGCATAAAATGCTCATAGCCGCTTTTTTCTGCAGCTTCTGCGTCCCACTCGATAGTTTTCATTTCTTTCTGTATTTCTTCGCCATCGAGGTTGTAGAAAGCAACTGCGCCCTTTGTAAGTTTTGCAAGCTCCATATTGCCTATATAGTAGACATTTCTTGTATACTTAAGTATTGCAGGAACGTCAGAGGCAAGGTAGCTTTCGCCGCCAGTAACACCTATTATCATAGGGCTGTCTTTTCTTGCGGCATATATCTCACCGGGATAGTCCTTGAACATAACAGCGAGGGCATAAGAGCCACGGATACGGACGAGGGCGTGATTAAGAGCGTCAACAGGAGTACCCAGGTACTTTTTGTAATAATAGTCGATAAGCTTTACGGCAACCTCGGTATCAGTTTCAGACTTAAAGGTATATCCTTTTTTGATAAGCTTTTCACGAAGCTCCTGATAGTTTTCGATTATTCCGTTATGTACGGCGATAACATTTTCATCGTCGCTGCAATGAGGGTGGGCGTTTACAGTTGACGGCTCGCCATGGGTAGCCCAACGGGTATGACCTATACCGCAGGTGCCTTTTACAGCTTTGCCGTCGTTAGTCATTTCCTTTAGGACTTTCAGCTTACCTTTAGCCTTTACGATCTCAGGCTCTGCGTCACCGTTTCTTACAGCGATACCGGCAGAGTCATAGCCTCTATACTCAAGCTTTGACAGGCCGTCCAAGAGGATCGGGGCTGCCTCGTTATTTCCAGTAAATCCAACAATTCCGCACATAGCAGTGTCTCCTTTAAGTTTTATTTTTGTTGATGTAATCTTCTATAGCAGGTCTATTGGGAGGAAAAATATCCTCTGGCAGGTCGCAGATATCAATAAATCTAAGCTGCGACACCTCAGAAGCCTGCATTTTAAGCTCGCCTGTATACTCATGGCAGGTGTAGACGATATCAACGTTTGACACCTTATCGCCGTTGGGGTAAGTATACTGCATTTTTTCACCTGAATAGACGCCAAGCAGTTCGAGCTTTTTTGCTTTAAGACCTGTTTCCTCAAAAAGCTCTCTTTCGGCTGTTTGCTCAACAGACTCACCAAGCTCCACCGAGCCGCCTGCATATCCCCAGCTTCCGCAGTCTGTTCTCTGCTGCATGAGCATTTGTCCTGCTTCGTTTATTACTATTACGCTTGCTCCCACCTGCAGCAGTGGGGTGTGGCCTAGGTGCTGGCGGAGGAATTTTATATATTCTGACATTACACAGGCTCCCCAAAAGTATCAGGGTGACTTGGATCAAATATCTCATTGCAGGTCATAACAGTAACAAGATCCTCCGTATCACTGAGATTGATGATGTTATGGGTCCAGCCAGGTATCATGTGGATAGCCTCGATCTTATCACCACTGACCTCAAACTCAACTTTCTCTCCTGTGTTTATGTTACGCTCCTGTATCAGACCATGACCGTGGACAACTATGAAAAGCTCCCATTTTGAGTTGTGCCAATGCTGACCCTTTGTGATGCCCGCCTTGCTTATATTTATACTTACCTGTCCGCAATCCTCTGTATGAACAAGCTCAGTAAAACTGCCTCTGTTATCTACATTCATTTTCAGCGCATACTTGAATTTATCTGCAGGAAGATAAGTCAGATACAAACTATACAGTTTCTTGGCAAAAGAGCCCTTTGGCATTTTAGGCATAAGCAGGGTCTTAGGCTGCTGCTTAAATTCTTCAAGAAGATCTACCACCTCGCCCAAAGTTACCTTATGAGTAACAGGCACATAACAATATCTGCCCTTATCATTTGCGACAGGCGTTACGCCGTTAAACTCGCAATGCTTTTCCTTTCCCTCAAGAAGATCAAACATACCTTCAACAAGGTCATCAATGTAAAGAAGCTCCAGCTCACTTGCTCTGTCATTTATGGAATACGGCTCGTCATTAGCCACGCAGTAGCAAAGTGTTGATACAAAAGAATTGTACTTTGGTCTTGAATGACCCATAAGGTTAGGAAACCTATATATTGCGACCTTTGCTCCTGTTTCTGCGGCATATTTCCGGAAAAGCTCTTCACCTGCGAGCTTGCTTCTGCCGTATTCTCCGTCATATCGTCCTATGAGCGTTGCCTGTATGGAAGACGAGAGCATGATAGTTGCCTTGTTATCATACTTTTTCAGAGTATCAAGAAGCTGTGACGCAAAGCCAAAGTTGCCTTTCATGAAGTCCTCAGTATTCTCAGGACGGTTTACCCCTGCAAGGTTGAAAACAAAATCTGCTTCCTTGCAATACTCGTCAAGCTGTTCCTTTGTGGAATCTATATCATACTCATATATTTCTTCAACAGAAATATTCGGTCTTGTTCGATTTTTGTTATCTCTGATATTTTTCAGATTATTCACAAGGGCTGTTCCCACCATGCCCTTTGCGCCTGTAACCAATATCTTCATATTTTCACATTCCTTACTGATCTTTTCTCCAGACCATTTTGTTGACTACATTAACATATCCCTGAATGATCCTTACGACTTTCATTGATACTGTTTCGTCCACATAGTCAGGACACGGCTTGCCGAGAACGCCTTTCTGCTTCATTTCGATAGCCATATCTGTAGCATTGAGCAGCTCTTTTGTTGTAATTCCTGCAAGGATAAAGTCCCCTGCTTCAAGTGCTTCAGGGCGCTCGGTAGAAGTGCGGATACAAACTGCTGCGATAGGGTGACCTATTGAAAGATAGAAGCTGCTCTCCTCAGGAAGCGTGCCTGAGTCAGAAACGATAGCAAGGGCATTCATCTGCAAACAGTTATAGTCATTGAATCCCAGCGGCTCGTTTACTCTCACTCTAGGGTCGAGCTTAAAGCCGCTCTTTTCAAGTCTATGCTTTGAACGCGGGTGGCAGGAATACAATATTGGCATATCATACTTTTCAGCCAGTGCGTTTATTGCAGTAAACAGACTTGTAAAGTTCTTTTCTGTGTCGATATTCTCCTCTCTGTGTGCAGAAAGAAGAATATACTTATCCTTTTCAAGACCCATACGTTCAAGAACGTCAGAAGCTTGAATTTTATCCAGATTACCACGAAGGACTTCAGCCATAGGCGAGCCTGTCATATATGTTCTTTCCTTTGGAAGTCCGGTATCAGCAAGATACTTTCTTGCAAACTCGGAATAGCAAAGATTTACGTCAGAGATAACGTCGACTATTCTTCTGTTTGTTTCCTCCGGGAGGCACTCGTCCTTACATCTGTTTCCTGCTTCCATATGGAAAAGCGGGATATGAAGTCTTTTAGCGGAGATAGCTGACAGACAGCTGTTTGTATCTCCAAGGACAAGATAGGCGTCAGGCTGCAATTCTGAAAGCAGTTCATAGCTTCTGCCGAGAATATTTCCGCAGGTAACGCCCAGATTATCCCCTACTACAGGAACAAGAATATCAGGGCCGAACTCGCCGAAAGTGTTTTTCAGCTCGAAATCCTCCCAGAAAACTGTACTGAGGTTACGGTCCCAGTTCTGATTGTAATACACGACGCAGGTATCAAAATACTCACGGCATCTTCTTATTACAGCCGCCAGGCGAATGATCTCAGGACGGGTGCCGCAGCCGATCATTACCTTTGTTCTGCCGTCATTTTTCCATTTAAAATTATGTTCCATATACTTTCCTCCCGAGGTCAGCCACGACCTTTGGTAAAATCATTTATTCACAGGATACTGTCTAAGCTGCACAACTTCTCCGGCTTCTATCTTACTCAGCGCTGCGATCCTATTTTCGCCTTTTACTATTGCTCCAAGGCAGATATGACAACCTTGTTCGATCACACAGCCATGGTCTACGATGGCGCCCAGATTGATGATACAGCCACGTTTCACTGTCACATCTGTATTGATAACAGCTTTCGGAAGCACCACAACGCCCTTTTCGATAGAAGCGGTAGGACTTACATAAGCTGTAGGATGCACAACAGTGGCAAGTATGCCGTCTGCTCTAGTTATTTTATCGCACCAAGACAAGCGAAACTCGTTATTTCCAAAGGCAGGAATAAATTCCGTATCGTCAGCAATATATTTAGTAAAAGAATCAAGCGTGCGGTCGGCAAATCTATCGTCCAGCATAGCTATCACATCATAGCCCAGCTGTTCAGAAACGTCCTTAACAGTATTTGCATATCCGCCTGCACCGAGGATAACCAACTTCTTTGACATATCAATCCTCAGCCAATCTCTCCTGGATATATGCAAGCTTAAGCATTTTTTCCTTTATTTCTTCCTTATTAAGGAGCTTTGTATTATTACTATTGAACTCAGTAAGAGTATTTCTATCTGCATCGCCGTCTCTAAAGAACTTATCATAGTTCAAGCCTCTATTATCGGCAGGGACACGATAGAAGCCGCCAAGGTCGATAGCCTTTGCGCACTCCTCATTGGTAAGAAGTGTTTCGTACATTTTCTCGCCATGGCGGATACCAATGACTTTGATATCCTCTTTTTTGCCGCCGAACATTTCAGTAACGGCTTCAGCCTGAAGACCGATAGAGCAAGCGGGGGCTTTCATGATAAGCAGGTCGCCGTTTTCACCGTTCTCGAAGGCATAGAGTACAAGGTCGACAGCTTCTTCAAGTGACATAATGAAACGAGTCATATTAGGCTCTGTTACAGTAATAGGGTTGCCTGCTTTGATCTGGTCGATCCACAGAGGAATAACAGATCCACGGGAGCACATTACGTTACCATAACGAGTACAACAGATTTTAGTTTTTCCGCTATATCTGCTTTTAGCGATAGCGACGCTTTCTTCAAGAGATTTTGACTTACCCATGGCATTGATAGGGTAGGCTGCCTTATCAGTTGAAAGGCATATTACTGCTTCAACGCCCTCATCGATAGCGGCTGTCAGGACATTATCCGTACCGATAATATTAGTTTTTACGGCTTCCATTGGGAAAAACTCACAAGATGGGACCTGCTTGAGTGCAGCCGCATGGAATATGTAATCTACGCCGTGCATAGCGTCCTTACAGGACTGCAAATTTCTCACGTCGCCTATGTAGAACTTGATCTTATCCGCTACCTCAGGCATTTTTGCCTGATACCCATGACGCATATCGTCCTGCTTTTTTTCGTCTCTCGAAAATATTCTGATCTCTCCGATATCTGTTTCCAGAAATCTGTTTAATACTGCGTTTCCAAATGATCCCGTTCCTCCGGTTATCATTAGGGTTTTGTTTGTGAATTGTGACATTTTGGTTCCTCCTAAATTACAATCTGAGTTATTTGTGGAATTTATCAACAAGTCGAATCATTCGATTCTTATAGAAAATAAAGTTAATAATCACAATTATAACAAACCAAATTACAAACACTTCAGTAGCAAGTAAAAACCACGAAGTATAAGAAATGGACAACATAGGAATTTTAAAAGTCGCAAGACTTGCAATGATTACTGTTATAGCATCTATACCACATTGTTTCACAAAATTTTTAAATGGCCAGCAAATGATATTTTTGGAATCATACCTTGCCATCCAAACTGTCTGATATGCCATAGCCACAAGAGTGCCAATAGCCACACCAACAAGCCCCCACATTTTCACAGCGGCGACAGAAATAACAATATTTAAAACCATTGCAACGATATAGTTGCTTTGCGTTTGTTTATAATGCCCAGCCGCTAAAATCAAAATATTATAAGGCAATCTAAGACAGTGCCCCGCATTAGCAAAAGTTATTAAAATCGCAAACAATGGTTGTATATACTCTGCATCATTAATTCCACTTGTGTATACTCTTACAAAATTAACGAGCAGTACACCTGTACACCCAAAAACTAATATAGTTCCAGTATGTAATACCCACTCAACATAACCAAAAAAGCCCTTAAGTTTTTCAGTTTCTTTTTTTGCCAACATCTCTCCAATTAGTGACTGAAATCCATTTGTCATAGATAGAAGTGCATTTTTAACACCAAGAATCACGATATTATAGACCGAATAGATTGATACATTTGCTAGTGTTGAAAACAATGTTAAAACGATATTATCTGTTCCACTAAGAACATAAGCTGCAAAATGCTGAGCCATACCATTCCATTTTTGTTTAATTGGTTCTTCATCATATGTAATATTGGTATTTATAGAATAATGCCTTTTTACATAAAAAACAAGAAATAATGGACGAAGCAAAAATATAAGAGATGTCGTAAGTTTAACAATTTGAATTGAGGCACCTAACTTAATTATTACATAACAAGCAATAGTATTGAGAATCAATGTTATAATCTGTGCTGTATACTGAATATATCCACGCTGATCCGCATTTAAAAGCAAGCTATTTACTATACCAAAATAATATTGTGCAAAAGAACTGATACAAATAGCTGCAATTAACAAGGCAGTATACATATGTCCAAAGCTCTTATTCACAAGCATCGGATAAAATAACATCAACAATACTACATAAATTAACAAGATTTCCGCAAGTTTTCTAAAAAATTTATTAGCAGACACATATATCTTACTTATTGTATCAATATCATTTTCTGCTAAAGGTTTATATAAAGCTGACTGCACAACAGCACCAACACCTAGATCCAGAAGTGTTATTACACCAAGGAATTGAGAAATACTGTTTACCAGGCCGTTAACAGCTGAGCCAAAAGACTCTAGTATTAAACGTGGTAGTATAAACCCGCATATAACCGTTACAACCTGCAATACAAGTGATGTCACTGTATTCAGTGCTAATTTTTCCCTTCTACTAGCCATTATATTGGCATCCTTTCCTATCTGGAAGTTGTATCCATGATTATAAAATCTTATTGCATATATGCAATAATTATTCCTAGTTTATATACTGAAATACACATAAGATAAGTTGTAAACATTTCGATAACAAGAATAGAACGTTTTTTACTTAGAAATCATTCCAAAACAATTTATAATTTGCTCTGCTTCATCTCTTTCTGAAAGAACTAGTGTTCATTTTCGCTTGACAAGCGGAAATATAGGATATTTCAAAATCATCATGTATCTCTATCAATAGTCCTGTTTGCCAGAACTCATCATCACTGTCATCAAAAAGAAAATTTCCCTGACCATATACAATGGCGCCTTTCGCGTACCTCTCTTCACAGCCTATACAGTGGCTATGTTGGCAAACAACAAGATCAGCACCCTTATCAACAAGCTTCCTGCAAACCTTCTGAAGATTTGGTGATGGATATCTATAATGTTCCTTTCCTCCGTGATACAAAACAATTACATAATCACACTGTGCTTTAAGCGCTGCAATGTGATCAGGTGATTCCAACAAGTCTATGGGATTTGCCCCTGCAGAACTATCTGCCACAACAGAAAATTCATGTTCCACGCAGGCGTATACTCCTATTTTCTTACCATCACAATCAAAAACAAATGGTTTTGCCGCCTCATTTGGTGTATTACCTACACCAACATATCCAATTCCCGCACTATTTAATGTATTTATAGTGTTTTTCAATCCAACTTTACCTTGGTCAAGAACATGATTGTTTGCCAAAGTAAAAAGATCAACGCCAGCGGCTTTATAGCCATTTATTGAAGAAATCTGCGCGATCAAATTTGGTCCACATTTTGAAATAGGGGACTCTTTATCGGTAAGAGGAATTTCCAAATTAAATATACGGTAATCTGCATTTTCAATCACTTTAGTAAGTTGCTCACCAAACAAATGTTTTATATCACCTTTTTTAAAGTATTCAGCATTACTTTTTGTTGGTACAAAATCCGCACCAATGAGTATGTTCATATATATCCTTTCTAACAGCTCACATTCACATTAGAATAAAACTATTGATTCTGCATTTTTTATTCCGATATCAATACCACCATTCCTGTCACAGCTGTCATCTATTAGCATCATTCAGTGTTATTTTTTCCTTTTGCACCGAATCATCCATTTTTATCTGGAAGTTGTATCCACTTACCAAATTTTAAATCATAGCTTTCTGGTATTATTTTGTCAAAACCACTTGCATCAAAGAAAGTCAACTCTCCAAAATAAACCTGTCCATTTACTTCGTAAAAGTCAACTCTTAATGTTACTGTACCCTCTGCAAGATTTTCAGCAAGCTGAAACATTTTTTCGTAATTTACAGGCTTTTGAGGCTTAACATCTGCATGTGGATAACCCCATGTGAAATCCATCCAATTATATGATTCATCAAAATAATCGGCTCTTGTATCTGTACCTCTATCTGTGTTTATCATACAAAATTTAGCTTTGCCATTAAAAGTATATATTTTATAATCTCTTAGTTCTTTAACTGTTGCATCTTCCATGTATTTTTCAGCAATAATTCTTCTAGGAACATTTTTATATGGCCATTCACGTCCAGTAAGATAATAATCCTGAGCCAAACCTTTTTTTAGTTCTGATTTGACATTCTCAATATTCAATTTAGATTTATCTTTACAGATACACATTCCTAAACCTGAGTTGTGATTACATTTCAAAACAAATTTATCTGGTAAAGCATCAAAGTCTATTTCATCCGGACTATCCCATACCCCAAGTAAAGGAATTAAATATTCCTTGCCTATTTTCTTGGCTATATATTCTCTTACCTTAAATTTATCAACCATTGTTGTATATTCTGGCTTTCTATTGTAAAGTTTTAACCATTGAAGTTTTTCATTAAAAGTCTTTGGGTCCTCTAAATCAAGCTTTTCACCAAATACATTATAAAAATATGCCCGCAAATACAATCTGTCTGAAACCAATTTGGACTTTTGACCTAGTTTTATTAATATTTTTTCTGGATGACTCCAATTACGTTTTATCTTTTCATACATATTAATGACCTCCATTGTTAGCACCATAATACTCTAAGCAGATATCATCATATATCCCGAGTAACCTGTCTACTAGGCTAATTGGATTATGTCTTTTCATAGCCGTTTTTCTGGCACATTTTGAAAACTTAATGGCTAACTCATCTGACTCAAATATCTGTCGAATATACTCTGCCAACATATATGGTTCATTATAACAATAAAGAAATCCCTCCTCATTATGGTTTAGCATATCCATATTTCCACCAACATAACTCGCTATACATGGCGTACCTATCATCATTGCTTCCGCCAATGAATTAGGCGCATTTTCAATTGCAGATGGAATTACAGCTACATGAGATTTTCTTAGCAATTGAGCCATTCCACTTGCTTCTTCATAACCTGTAAAATGAATGTTGTTAAAAATATTTAATTTTTTTGCTAGATCATAAAGATAACGAACGTATCCTGTTTTTAAAATCCTTTGCCAACCATCAATATTGGAAAATATGTTACTACCAGTAACGATAAGTTTAACATCTGGATACTTAGACTTAAGCGCTGAAACCGCCATAAAGGCAAAGTGCATTCCTTTAATTGGATAGTTTCCTTGTGATATTAAAATCGTATGTCTTTCAATATCATTTATATCCCATGCACTAGACTCATTAAATGATCTTCGTAACATTCTCGGACAAAAAAAATACTTAAGACTTTGATTGATCTTTAACGCTGCAACACGATCCCAAGTTGACCTACCTTCAACAAAAGCAACTTTTTTTAATAATTGGATCTCATTTTTCGACCTCTTTTTGAAATCCATCCTGCCCGTAATGAATCCACTTGGACGAATCCAGTCCCTTATTGGACTATATCTAAGAATTGTTGACATATCGATTCCTGCATAATAATGTCTCTGATATTCTGATAAAATTCCTTGTAGCGAAACTAAGACTGGAATATCATTAGCAACATTACATACAATCAAATTGTGAAATTTTTCTGTACCATATTCATGAATTAAATCTGGTTGAAAATCAGCGATTACTTCTCTCCATGATTTTTCATTTGAAGGAACCGCATAATATATCACATCATCAATTTTACTCTTGACCAATTCACTCAATTCACAAGGAGCTGCTATCGCCAAACAAACATTTCCGCTTTTTGACAAATAGTCTCCCATAGCCTCTACCCAAGATATTGCATGAGACGATTTTGTACCCACTATATTTGCAACTTTTTGATTGAAAGTATTTACCGTCCAAAGAACCCTCATGACTTTCTCCTTTGTAATCTTTAATTTTCAATGTCAAATAACCTTATACATTTGTCTTTAATTGAAATACCATAAAAAAATAATACATATACAATCAAACTAAATGTAAGCTTTTCTCCACAAAATAGAATAAAAATTATACCCAAAATTAACAAACGTTCACTTATCTTGCAACTCATTGCTTTACTAAATTCTGCATAACCATATAATAAAATAAAGGTATAAACAATACCATATGTAGCCAATTCGCACAACAATGTATTTGTATTATGTGAAATCGCTTTTCCATATATTTGATATGTCAAAATTGGAAATTGTTCACTTATAGAAACTAACCCCGCACCTAGTATAGGACTTTTTCTCCATATAATCAAATTAACTACAATCGATGCAGATCTCGCAATCATAGTATTTCTCCTTGGATTAGAAAATTTATCAAATACCATTCCATCACTTGATAATAAGTCTGTACTTATAGCCATATAGACCATTCCTAATATTATCAAAAAAATAAGCATTCGTTTTTTCTTGCTATCGGAGTGATTCTCACTTTTTTTTAATAGAAATAGAACTAAAAGAAATGACAATGCTATATATCCTGTGGTAGAAAACGTTAATACAATCGAAACAATAAAAATAATCATATGTTTGACTTTTAAAATATCAGAATAATATAGATGAAATAACAATGCTATGACCAAGTACATTTGATACACACCAGGTTCTCTAAATATCCCATAGTTTCGCAACAGTTGCACCGACGTTGGCAACATATATATACCCAAATTATAAAAAGGAGTACCTGCTGTATTGTAAAATACCGGAAATATCGAAAATAAATTCAAATTAACTTCGGCTAAAATCGTACATATCATGGATAGAAAAGCAAGAATATACATTACCTTTTCAAAACATAATGCAAAACTTTTTAAACTAATTGTCTCTACCACTATACAGCTAAGAAGCAATATAGTACATTTATAAAAATACCCAGTTCGTAAATCTCCATTTGCCATTCCACTTAGCAATACTAAAAAGCACATTAATATGCAACTAATATTTAAAGAGCCCATCCGTCCGAAACCACCTTTGATTAGACGTTTTACACCTAAAAATATTAGCATACTCACTAATACTACGTATTTAAAAGTTACAAATGATATGTTACTGTTGGTTCCAAACAACAACGTATCATCTGAAACTATGATAATGACTGCTACAAGAAGCGTATCATAAAAGTTTTTATTGATTGTATTTATTTTTTTTATCATTATTATCACTCATAAAAAAACATATTTTCTCTGACATAACTATATTATTTTTTTCTTTTAAAACAAAATCATGTCCTTTTTTCCCAAAATCATACAATGCTTCGTTTGGCTGTGAAAGAATATTTTCAAGACAGCTTGCCATTTTTTCACTATTTAATCCGTCTAGTGCATACATATAATCGAAATATTCTTCTGGTATTCCAGGTAATTTCGTCGATGCAACAGCTGTTCCAGAAAGCAAATATTCCATCGTCTTAGAAGGAAAAGAAAACTTAGAAAATGTCTCGTTCGTAGGTCTAGGATTTACCAATAAAAGCGCTCTTTTCTCATATTCAACAACTTTATCTGGTGTAACACAACCCATATATTTAACTTTCGGGTTATTTCTGGATATTAATTCTAACTCACCTGTGTATGATCCCTCACCAAATATATGTAATTCTATATCATTTCTTTTCAACTTTAGAAAAGCTTCTACTAATGTCTTTACTCCATATTTTTCATAAACACCACCAGCATACATAATATAATTATCATGCACTGTTGATAGCTGATCATCGTTGTAATCTGCAAAGCCTTCTATGATGACATATGGCTTTTCTTTTGGATTAACTACATCATTGATTGATTTAGTTAAAGGCACATATGCGTCATATGACCTCAAATCTTTATCAGCTAGTTTTTGATAAATACTTAATAGCTTTTTCTTTATTAGGCTCTCCTTACGTTCTTTCATATTTGTACTTAAAGTCGGTAAATCGGTTACCACCGCACAAACCCTAAATCCTAATTTTTGAGCTACTTTTCGTGTTGGAATTGCTATTACTGGAACTAGAGGATCTACTATAATAAAAGCATTTTTTGAATTGTTCTCTTTACACCAGGTTTTTACATATTTTCGTGTTGAAAACAATAATGACAAATATCTAGTTATTTTCCCATTTTTAAATGGGAGATAACAATATGCAACCCCAACGTCAGTGATATCTTCTTCATAATGAAACTTTTTTTTCTTAACTGTAGAAGCTGAAACTGGCAGCGCCGACAATGCTGTTACATTTCCCTTATTTGATTTAAACAAGCCCTCAATCATAAGGCGAAAAAATTTTTGCTGAGGATCAATAGAAGGTTTAATCCTTTTCTCACATATCTCGTCATATTTTTTTTGAGAACAAGAATTCGTTACAACAAGTATATCCAAAATAAATCCTCCAATTTTTTCGTGAATGTTTGCCACCATCAAATGATTATATTTTTTTAATCGTAAACTGTCTTACTAAAATTCACAAATACATTTCTTTGCATTTTTATATTCAATAAACTTATTACCCAATCAACTTACTATGTACATATGCTAATAATTTAATAACCGCAATTTGTCGATACCGAGCGGCAATTAAAAAAAACTCTTTAGCCTTACCAAGTTTTTTTACGGATTCACATTTGTACCATTCAGGATATTTTTTTTCATATATTTTTATATAATCCTTAATTTCGCAATTTTTTTTACCCGACTTACACATAATTAACAGTACACCATATAATAAATCAGGTACAGACTTTTCCTTCAGTTCTTTCGGATACTTTCTTCCCAATTCTTTTTCCAAAATACCAAAAGCCTTTATCATATCTGTTTCATCCATTTTTTTGTTGTTGGATAAAGATGATGACCGTTGAAAATAATAATACAAAGGTTGATCAATATAATATACTGAGCCACATGCATCAATTGCCCTACATACAAAAGCAACATCCTCACAGCGTTTTAACTCTGGAAAATATATATTATTTTCTCTACAGTTTGACAGTCTATAGAATTTACCGATTGTATGATTTCTTACCGACATCATGCAATCAGGTAACGAAACTTTGCCACTTTTACCACCATACATAGAACGAGCTACCCTTTTATTTCTGCCATCCGTAATGTAATAATCATAAATAACACAATTTACAGCATTATTTGATAAAACTTTATCAATTTTTTCAAGTAAAGTGTACTCAACCCAGTCATCATTATCTATAAAAGTAATCCACTCTCCTTTTGCCATGTTCATTCCAATATTACGGGCATTTCCAGGTCCTTTGTTCTCTTCTGACCTATAAACAGATATCGTCAACACTGATTTTTTTACATACTGCAGTAATTTTTCATATGAACCATCAGTAGAACGGTCATCAACAATTATTATCTCAAAGTCCTTAAAAGTTTGATAATTTAAAGAATCAAAATATCTTTTCATTAGATTAAACGAGTTAAACATAGGTGTTATAATGCTATACTTAGGATTGTTTTTATCTGTCTTGTGTGACGACAATTCATTTGTAGTTTTGTCTAATCTCTCTCTACACATATTTACATCGACAACATATAATCCCCTGTGTCCTTCAAAGACACTATCAAAACAAATTTTATCTCCAGCATGATTCCAACGTGGATGAAGATCACATCTGGTATCGTTATCGTATTTGAATGGAGCAAACACTCGAGCGATCGTCTTATTTTTTCTTTTGTGTTCATCGCCATCCATTATATTAATACTTGCAACTCTTGCCCGATCTGGGTATGAGTCAGTAACTATCAAATCACCTTTTGGACTATAACTTGGATGACCATCATTTGAAAACTGTGGCCAACAATGGATATACTTATTGGTTTTATCCCTCATCAAATAATATCCAGGACCCGTTTTCTTTTTATTCTCAAATGCCAGAATAGTATTGTCATTTTTCCAAAAGCAGTGACTAACCATATCATCATCAGAAAGAACATACATATCAGTTCCATCTACGTTACAAGTTATAAGTCTTGTGTATTTTCTTTGACCACAAAACCAACGATAGAGAACCATGAATCTTTTCCCGTTTGGAGACAACATGATATGATTTACTTTATGAACAGCTCCTTTTTCTCTCATTTCTAATCTAGGTTGGAAATTCGCAAAATCGGTATATTTAAGCACACTAGTTATTTTGCCACTATTCAAATCAATCTTCCAAATAGCTGTTGTATCTGGAAGTGCAATACCTTTTGTTACCTCGGGTACATTATAGTATCCGTATCCTGGACGGAGCTCATACAATCTACTAAAATCCAATGTTAAAGCAAAACTTCCGTCTGCAGAAACTGAATATACAGGTGCTGGAATTACTTTTTCTTCCATTGTATCAAGTGCTAATATGATTGAAACATACTTACCATTTCTAAAATCATTGTACAACACCCTACTGCTAAAATCCGGTCCAAGCCACTGCAACATGCAAGATTGTTGCACATTCCAAGCCCTAGTCTCAGCTATCTTTTTTACTCGTTCTGGATCATTTTCCGATTTCTGCGTATCAATAAGCAATATATCTGCTTTTTCACGAGGAGATACATCTGACCATGTGTCATTAGCTCTCATACAAAGCATGTACCTATCCGTGGCATCCCAAGGTGACTTATCATAATATCCAAAAAAATACTCATGTTCTTGATCATCAGGAGAAACACGCACAATATTTCCTTCTGATTTAATTTTTTTGGATATGGCATACATCCCCACCTGATATGTTCTCTTAATAATCTTTTTTAATGCGGGATATTTATTTAATTGATAATTAATCTTCTGTTCCAAGCCCATTTTTATTCTCCGTATTGATTGAAAATTTATTTCCTCAAAAACTTCCTATAAACAAAATTTTGCAGCTTAACTGGCATTAAGTACATTCCAGTCTGTGCAATACCAACCATTGCATAATCTACAAATGAACTATATCCCATTTTCCAAAATTTGCGGATAGTAGCAATATAGCTCCATGTATTTTGCCAGCTCTTTCTTCTTTTTGCTAGCTCGTCTGAACTTCTAAACCATAAAAGAGCCTCATCTATATTTTCAGCCTTGTATCCCAAAAATTGCATACGGCCAAAAAGATCTACATCCTGATTTCTTTTTAAATCAGCATAGCCACCGGCATCAAGCACTGCAGTTTTACTATACATAACAGCTGGATGATTAAATGCAGAGCGTCTCTTTGCATAATCATAAATCTCTTTTGTCGTAGTTGGTACGACTCTTTGTGAAATCACATTGGAAACATCACCAACAAATTCATCAATATGCGAGCCAACAATGGCAAGATAAGGTTTTTCTGAAAATCTTAGCAACTGCTTCTCACAACGTTCTGGTTTAGAGCAGTCGTCCGTATCCATACGAGCGACCAATTCATTTTTGCACTTTTTTAAACCTACATTTAGCGCTAATCCCAGTCCCAGATTTGTTTCATTCTTAACTCTATGTAAAATTGGATATTCATCTAATACAGCATAAAGCTCATCTGTAAGAGGACCATCCTCCACAATAACAATTTCATCTGGTGGAACTGTTTGATTAATCATAGAATCAATAGCCAATCTCAGATACTCTGGTTTTTCCTTCTTATAAAGTGACATCAAGATTGAATATTTTTGGGATTTTGCCGATTGTTCTACTTTTTCAATTCTTGAACTATCTTTCTTATCTATTGACTTACCACATAAAATTTCTCCTGCTTTTGCCTGGTTTTCTCTGTATGTATCCACATCTACCTTCCCCATCCTCAGCAAATAATCCCCAAAATCCTCAGCAGTCGCCATATCTTCCTGAGTGATACCCTCTTGCTTTATAAAAGCTTTCTTCACAGTATCGACTATAATCTTAACATCACCTGCAAAGCTTACATTCTGAATATATTTTCTATCCCAATCAAGTTTTTCTTCCCATGAAATGCCGTTACGTCCATTTACCTGAGCCAAGCCTGACAAACCTGGTTTTGCAGTATGTCTAGCCCTTTGTTCTTTCGTCATAAAGGTCATATCTCTGACTAACTGTGGACGTGGTCCAATTACAGACATTGTACCATTTAAAATATTAAATGCCTCCGGAAGTTCGTCAAGACTTGTATTTCTCAGCCACTTGCCAAACTTCGTAAGTCTCACATCATCTGGAAGAAGCTCGCCATTTTTGTCACGTTCATCAGTCATGGTACGAAATTTATACATTTTAAATACCGTTTCCTTGCCGTCTTTGCCAATCAGACCAGGACGATCCTGAGTAAATAGAACCGGACTTCCCAATTTCAGTTTAACAAGAGCTGCAACGCCCAAATATAGCGGAGAAAAAACAACTATAGCAGCCGTAGCGCAGGCTATATCGAGTATTCTCTTGCCATACTTCTCATAGAAGCCCATTTTTCTTTTTTGAATAGGCTCTATCAAATCTGCTTCATATGTAGTTTTCTCAGCTTTTTTCTTCATAACATGAGCCGCAATTGCAGTAGCACCTACAACAGCACCCGTAAGCAAAGCAAATTTCTTACTCTTTTTCAAACTGCCTCTCCTTACTCAAAACAACTCCTGATAACTCGAATAATTCTCTCCTGCTGTTCCTCAGTCATCTTATTATCGCTAGGCAGACAAGCGCCTCTGTCAAAGATATCAGCGCCTACATCTTCTGCACCGCCTGCAATATAAGCATTTGTGCGGCATCTGATACTGCCGTTGCGTCCAACGCACTCGTGCATTCTGTACATAGGCTGCATATGCATCGGCTTCCATATAGGTCTGCCCTCTGCATTTATGCCTGCAATCGCTTCCAAAATTTCAGTAGGACAAGTCTTGCCGGCTTCTTTGATGTACAAAGCCTCGCTGTCATTTCTGACCTGCTTGCACATTGCGTCTTTATCTATGATAAGTGCAGACAGCCAATAATTCGGCTCTGTACCCTCAACGATAGGATTCATTTTAACAGGAAGACCTTTAAGACCCTCTTTGTATCTCTCATATATTGCTTTTTTCTGCGCAATATGCTCCTCAAGATATGGATACTGACCACGAACGACTCCTGCAATAACATTCGACATACGATAGTTGTACCCAACCTCTTCATGCTGATACCATGGAGCATTCTCACGAGCCTGCGTTGACCACTTACGAGCCTTGTTTGCATCCTCAAGGCTGTTTGTCAGCAAACATCCACCGCTAGAACCTGTTATTATCTTATTGCCATTGTAACTTACAGCGCTGTAATCGCCAAAGCTTCCGCACTGTCTGCCGTCAATGGTAGCACCCATAGCCTCAGCAGCGTCCTCAATCAAAAGCGCACCATGCTTCTCACATATTCTCTTAATCTCGTCCATTCTTCCAGGAAAACCGTATAACTCAGCGCTTACTACCAGCTTGACTTCAGGATACATCTCAAAAGCCTTTTCAAGCGCTACAGGATCCATGTTCCAAGTATCTCTGTCAGTGTCGATAAAAACAGGGATACCACCCTCGTAAACAACTGGGTTGAGAGTAGCGTCAAAGGTCATGTCGCTGCAAAAAACTCTCCTGCCCTCAAGAGCGCCATGAGATATCGCAGGCTTGCCATAAAGTCTCTCGCCAGCAAGCTTACAGCACAAGTGAAGCGCAGCCGTGCAGCATGAAAGACCAACGGCATACTTGACTTCAGACTTCTCCGCCGCTATCTTCTCGACCTCATTTATATTCTTACCGACTGTAGACATCCAGTTGGTATTATAAGCCTCAGTAACATATTCAAGCTCCTCACCATGCATTGTAGGTGACGCAAGCCATACTTTTTGTTTAAAGGGTTCCTGATCATCTTTGTTATTGTACATAAATCAAGCTCCTAGCTAATTAATCTCTTCCATACAGATCTCTAGTATAGACCTTATCCCTAACATCATCAAGACAGCTGTCATATCTGTTAGCAACAATAGACTGGCTCATTGACTTGAACTTCTCCAGATCGTTTACCACTTTGCTGCCAAAGAACGTATCTCCGTCCTCAAGGGTCGGCTCATAAATTATAACCGTAGCACCCTTTGCCTTGATACGCTTCATAACACCCTGGATACTGCTCTGACGGAAATTGTCTGAGTTGGACTTCATTGTAAGCCTATACACACCGACAACAATCTCCTTTTCCTTGCCCTTGTTCCATGCGTCATTAGCCTCATAACCGCCAGCAAGTTCAAGTACACGATCAGCAATAAAATCTTTTCTAGTCCTGTTGCTCTCAACGATAGCAGACATCATGTTCTGTGGAACATCTTCATAGTTTGCAAGCAGCTGCTTTGTATCCTTTGGCAGACAATATCCACCATAACCAAAGCTTGGATTGTTGTAGTGACTTCCAATTCTAGGATCAAGGCAAACACCATTTATAATATCCTGTGTATTAAGTCCCTTTACCTCTGCATAAGTATCAAGCTCATTAAAATAAGAAACTCTCAACGCGAGATAAGTATTTGCAAACAGCTTAACAGCCTCAGCCTCGGTAAATCCCATAAAGAGCATGTCGATATCTTCCTTTATCGCACCCTCCTGCAAAAGCTTTGCAAAAAGCTCTGCTTTTTCTCTTGTATCATCATCAGAGCTTACGATAATTCTGCTTGGATACAGATTATCATACAAAGCCTTTGACTCACGGAGAAACTCAGGGCTGAAAATTATCTTATCAGTGCTATACTTTTCCCTTACTGACTTTGTGTAGCCAACTGGGATAGTACTTTTTATGACCATGATAGCCTCAGGATTGACTTTCATAACAAGCTCTATAACTGCTTCTACAGCAGAAGTATCAAAGAAATTCTTTTTGCTGTCATAGTTAGTCGGAGCTGCAATTATTACGAACTCTGCGTCTTTGTATGCCGCTTCGCCGTCAAGTGTCGCTGTCAGATCAAGCTCTTTTTCAGCAAGATACTTTTCAATATAATCGTCCTGAATTGGTGACTTTTTGTTATTGATAAGCTCAACCTTTTCAGGGATAATGTCAACAGCCGTTACATGATTGTGCTGTGCAAGCAATACTGCAAGCGACAATCCAACATAACCTGTTCCTGCTACTGCTATCTTTCTGTTCATTTTCTTAGCCTTCCTTATACTTTATAAAACTCTTTATACCACTGAGCAAACTTTCTCAGACCTTCTCTGAGAGGTGTGCTCGGTTTAAATCCATAATCTCTTTCCAATGGCTCTGTGTCTGCATAAGTAATAGGCACATCGCCTGGTTGCATCGGAACTAGCTTTTTGTGACTTTCAAAATCATAATCAGCAGGAAGAACGCCTGCATTTATAAGTTCCTGCTGTAAAATATCAACAAAATCAAGAAGATTTTCTGGATTTTGATTTCCTATGTTATAAACAGCATAAGGCGGTAATGGCAAGCCGTCCTCACCATTTTTTCTTTCTGGAGCACCTTGCATTACTCTCTTGACGCCCTCAACTATATCATCAACGTATGTAAAATCTCGTTTGCAATTTCCGTAATTGAAAATCTGGATAGTTTCACCCTTAAGAAGCTTGTTTGTGAATCCAAAATAAGCCATATCCGGTCTGCCAGCCGGGCCATAAACTGTAAAGAAACGAAGCCCCGTTGCTGGGATATTATACAACTTGCAGTAAGCATGAGCCATAAGCTCGTTGCTCTTCTTGGTAGCAGCATACAGGCTAACAGGATTGTCTACCTTATCATCGGTACTGTAAGGAACTTTCTTGTTTGTTCCATATACAGAAGAACTTGACGCATAAACCAGATGTTCAACGCCTGTTTCACCGTTATCATAAGAATGGCGACACGCTTCCAATATATTATAAAATCCGATCAGGTTTGACTGAATATATGCATCAGGATTAGTTATGCTGTAACGCACGCCTGCCTGTGCTGCAAGATTAACAACAACAGACGGCTTATAATCACTAAAAATTTTATCTATCACATTTTTGTCTGATATGTCTCCCTTAATAAAAGTCCACTGACCACCAAGCTTTTCTATTTCCTTTAATCTCCATTCTTTTATGGACACGTCATAGTAATTGTTCATATTGTCGATACCAACGATCTTGATATCATCAATAGTCTTAAAAAGCTCAATTACCAGATTAGAACCTATAAAACCTGCTGCTCCTGTTACAAGGACAACCTTACCTTCCAAATCGATTTTCTGCATATCTTTTACTCCCAACTTCATACACGTACAGCCAATACACAAAACATATAAATGGCATAAGCACACTAATTCACGTTAATAATTTTATCACAAAATTTTAATCTAGTCAAGTATTTGCCCCATATTTATGTATATTTTTTCAAGATTCGTACATTTTCAGTGTAATATACAATGCTAACCATTTACAAAAAGCTCAGTTTGTGCATTTTTATACTAAGCTGACAGCTATAATTTTTCTTCATTTAAAATTGTTAAATCATGAAACGTTTTGAATAATATTTTTACCACAATATTTTTGTTGCAGACAAAAGCTGACTTGATTTTTATCTGCATTTTACACGGCTTTTATTGATTATCAGGCAAAACCAGCATATAATCATAATAGTAATTATGGCGAAGTATGAGAAATATGATTGGAGCGGTGTTTATGATAGTAAAAATTTTCTGTGCGGTTTTGGTAGTCCTTGGAGTGAGCGTTGCAATTGTTCTAGGCGGTCTGATAATTTTGGCTTCTTGTGTTAGTGGCAGAAAAAAGCCTGCTGGTGACAATACCGCTGATGACGAGGACACATTTATGTACACAAATTATATGCAGGGATTTTACCTATAACTTTTTCTACCTTGCCAAGATTTTTAAATAGTATACTCATCAAGTGGAGAGTGCTTTGCTCATAAGCATTCTCCACTTTTTGTATACCATTTTTTATTCTATCATTCGACCTCCAAAAACTATTGACACAGTCCGAAACTTGTGCTATACTCTCAACAAAATCAAATGGAACTACACACAGAAAGGGCGTTTTATAATGACTGAAAAAGACAAAATGCTTGCTGGCAAGATATATGACTCCTCCGACAAGGAGCTTGCAGAATTGAGGACAAAGGCTCACAAGCTTTCACAGCAGTACAGCAGTTTGTATGAAGATGATGAGAGAAGAAACGCTATCCTTGACGAGCTTCTGCCCGACCATGGCGAGGGATTTTTTCTCCAAGGTCCTGTGTATTTTGACTATGGCGTTTTCACAAAGTTCGGCTCAGGCTGCTATGCAAACTTCAATCTGACAGTGCTTGACACCTGCCCTGTGACGATTGGCGACAACGTGTTTTTCGGTCCCAACTGCACCATTGCCACACCTGTTCACCCATTCAGATGGCAGGAGCGTAACATGAAAAAAAAGTCTGACGGCACTGTTTATGATGATGAATACGGCAAGCCTATAACCATACACTCCAACTGTTGGATAGCGAGCAATGTTGTCATCACAGGCGGAGTTACCATAGGCGAGGGCTGTGTTATCGGTGCAGGAAGCGTTGTCACCCGTGACATACCGCCAAATTCTCTTGCGGCAGGAAATCCATGCAGAGTTATCCGTGAGATAACGGAGGAGGATTCTATCAAGTACAAAGCAGAACTTTTCTGAGCATAAAAAATACCCCTGACCAGAAAATGATCAGGGGCATTTTTATCGTCTGTCGGATCATTGAGTGTAGACCCATTTTTTATCGGACCACGCTCCGTTATAAGTCTTTCCGCCTTTGACAGTGTAGCTTCTTACACGGACGTAATATTTTTGATATCTCGCAAGCCCGGAAACTGTCTTTTTATCGGTGTGGTTGTTTGTTACCTTTACGCTTTTTGCTCCCTTAAAGTCGGAACGCTGTGAGTATGATATTTCATATCCCGTGGCAGAGCCTTTCTGTGCATAATCTATAAAGAAGCCTGCATATGTACCATAAAGCTTCTGTATCACCTGCTTTGCAGGATAGATAGCAAAGCTTTTGGTGATAACTCCGCCGTAAATGCCCTTGCCTGTGATAGTCACCTTTGCGGTGCCGACCTTTGTGTTTGCAGAATATTTCACAGTGTAGTCTGTGCCGTTTTTAAGGGTCTTTGAGCCGTATTTTACTGTGATCTTCTGCTTTATCGCCTTGCCGGTAAAGCTTTTTGAAGAAATACCGCTGACCTTTGCGTTTGCAAAATTAGTCTTTGCCGTCACAATGCTTTTAGCGTCTGACCAATTGCCGTAATAGGTCTTTCCGCCCTTGACAGTATAAGAGCGAACTCTTACATAATATGTCTTTGAAGCCCCTAATCCAAGTACCGTCATCTTATCCGTCTTGTTGGTGGTGGATCTGTATGTGGAAGCATTTGAAAAATCAGATCTTGTGCCATACTGGACCTCATAGCCTGTTGCAGATCCTTTCTGCACAAAATCCACAAAAAAGCCCTTGTATCTTGTTTCAAGCACCTGTATCTGCTGTTTTGCAGGATTTATAACAAAAGAAACGGTCTGCTTGCCCTTATAGTTTCCGTAAAATTCAACTGTTATCTTGCCCATGCCAACGTTCACGTTAGAGGAATACATCACCATATAATCAATATAACGCTCTAGGGTCTTATTGCCGTCCTTTATAAGCACATCAGGTGTTATCTCTTTGCCGGTGAACGACAGTGGCGTAGCGTAATAAAGCTTGAACTTGGAAGCGTCCTTTGGCTGGATAGTAAAGCTTTTTGCAACAGAGCCTCTGTATTCGCCTTTTCCAACAAAGGTCATTTTTGCAGGTCCTGCGTTAAGATTGGTCTTATAATAAACAGTGTAATCCACGCCCTCTTTAAGTTCTTTGCCCTCATAGGTGAGCGTTACGTCAGGCTGTTCAATATTCTTTCCTGTGTATGTGAAGCTGTTCTTGAAGCCTGATATCTCGCAGTCTGCAATGAGCTTGCTGTCAGAATACTCCGCTGTGACAGTCATATCCTCTGTGACGTTTTTATAGTCCTTGTCCCAGCCTGTAAAACGCAGACCCTTTATAGCAGGGGCTTTCGGAGCTTTTGCAGACTTACCATATTCCACTGTCTGCTGACTTATCACCTTGCCGTCCTTATCCACAAACGTAACGTTATATGTATAAGGCTTCCATGCGGCATAAAGAGTCTTTGCACCGCCTGAATATGAGATGCTTTCTATTCTTTCACCAGAAAGTGCAGCGTTATCATACCAGCCTGCAAAGTCTGCACCCTCTTTTGTCGGCTCGGAAAGCGTCACGCTTTCGCCTTTGCTGAGGTATTCTGGATTGCCTGTGCTGTTCGTGCCGCCATTTAAAACATAGTCGATAGTGACAAATTTTGCTTCAACAAGCTTTGCCTTTACTGTGCTGTCAGCAGTATAAACTGTGTTCGCATCGACAGCAATGCCGTTCTTGTACCATTTAAGAGCATAACCGCTTTGCACCTTGACAGCAGGATATTTCACCTTGCCGTCCTTATCAGTGCAGGCATAATGCTTGCCGTCGGGAGCTTCAAATGTTATCTTGTGGGAAGCCTGCTCCCCAGGACGAGTTAGCCTTGCTTTGCCGCCTGCCATTGTCCACCTGCCACTGTCTGTCTGCTTTCCGCCAATGGTATTCAGCGAATAAGCTGCAGAGCTTGTAACGTTAGACAAAGCCGTTTTCTTTACCTTGCTGTCAGAAAAGTTGCCGTTATACCAGCAATCGGCATATTGCTGTCCATAATAAAAAGCGTCATTATCAATGCTGCCCACCATAGCTTTAGCATTTGAACTGCTTGACCTTGCAAGGTCCGAAGCACACTCTGTCAGAGTCAGACCACCTGCTTTGCCCACGATTCCGCCTGTGGAACTTGTACCCTTGACAGTTCCGCTGAACGTACAGCGTTGTATAGATACCGCATCAAATTCACCAACGATCCCGCCTGCGTACTTACCGCTGACAGTTATTTTCTCAGCACTAAGATCTCTTATCTGCGCTCTGTCCTCAGCATAGCCGAACAGACCTGCATAAGAATTGTTTTGGATAACAGCGTTTTTCAGAACGTGTCCGTTGCCGTCAAAATATCCGCAAAAAGGCTTTGAAGCCGTTCCTACTGCCGATATCTTTGCACCACTGAAGTCGATGTCTTTTTCAAGCACAACACGCTTTCCTGCAAAGCTTTCACCGCCTGATACACGCTTTGCGAAGTTTTTCCAATCCGTCGCCGTCTTTATAACAAGGCTTTGTTCCTTTATCTCTTTCGCCTTTGCCTTTATAAGAAGCTTGGCATTGGTGATATCGTTCTTTGAAGCGTTTTCGTCTGCAATAACTTTCTTGCCGTTGTTGACCTCACGCTCATAACCGCTCTGCTTTTCATACTTTGCCACAAGTGTTTCAAGCTCGCTTTTATCAGACTTTTCTATATCATCGGTATAGGCAAATATTATAGGCTGACCAGTATAAGCGTCCTTGTCGGTAACGTCCGTCCAACTATCGCCGTCATTGGAAATATACGCCTGACCAGGCTTCATGACCCCGTCTGAATAGCCATAAACGGTCACATAGCCTGAGCCGTCATCACCGCTGAATGTCATCACGACAGAATATCTTTCGCCCTCGTCAAGCTCAACATCAGGGATATCCACAGTATAAAAGCCGTCGCTCTGCACCTTTCCGCTGACCTCACATTCAAATATCCCCACAGGAGTGCTGTCTGAAACAGAAGTGTAGACCTGCACGGTGTAGTCAGACTTTCCGGTGTAGCCAAGATACATAAAGCCCACTTTGTCAAGAAGCTCGTCTTTTTTTGCTGTAAAAACATCAGCACCGCTCATTTTGTTTTCATTGCTAACATAAATTATAGAATTATCCTTATTAGCAGGATAATGGTAATTATTATCACAGCTTTCAGTGAGGTCGAACGCCACCCAATCGGTCATTTCTGCCTCTTCATAGGATATCCAGTAATAACCGTCCGTGCCACTGGATACTCCCCAAGAGCCTTTCACAAGCCATGCCCCGTTTTTCTTTGGCTGATAGCCTGCAAGGAAATTTGACTTGCTATAATTATCGTCCCAGCCCACTACGCTTACGGCATGATTTATTCCACTATATTTTGTAGTTTCCGGATCGTAATAACTTTTGTTATCAAAGGTCATATACATGTCGTCTGCATAATAGCTCACCATTACTCCGCCAAGCTCTTTTATCTTGTTTTTAATGGCGTTTCGTCCGCCTGTGATAGTGGAAGCGTAATTACAATACCGTAACT
>OJME01000761.1_pt1 | contig 28245 bp, 29 predicted proteins | sample 1597151 | NCBI WGS metagenome assembly OJME01 (sample SAMEA2452118, study PRJEB22498) | human gut metagenome | biome: human feces; feature: human gut; material: feces | place: Australia | collected 2012
GTACACTTCAAGCCCCACAACGGCAAAATATTTACGCGCCAGCCTTACGGCAGAAGCGATATACTCCACGCCGCTCATGCTGCGGCTCTCGCCGGTTAAAAGTAAAATTTCACGCAGGCCGGTAGCGGCAATAGCCTGCATTTCGCGTTCCATGCCGGCTTCGTCCAGCTTTAAGCGGTTAATTTTGTTATGGCAGTTAAAGCCGCAGTACACGCAGTAATTTTCGCAGTAATTGGCAAGGTACAGCGGCGTAAAAATGCTGCGTGCCGCGCCGAACCATTTAAAAGTAAGCTTCCTTGCCTGCTGCGCCATTTCTTCCAAAAACGGCAGTGCAGCCGGTGAAAGAAGCGCCGCAAAATCCTGTACCGTTTTGTGTTTGCGCATAAGCGCGGCCTTTACGTCCCGCTCCGTAAAAGCGTTAAAATCCACGCTGTCCGCCGTGCGCTGCACTTCGTCCAAAATGTCCGATTCAATTATTTCCATTCCCGGCAGGTAGGCCATGCAGTCCTGCGCAGCTGCCGCAAGGTTTTGTTTTTCCTTCATCAGCGTCACTCCCCTATAAAGCCTGTCAGCGGGCTGCTTGCCGACGCGCGCCCGGTTACTGCGCCAAGCCCGGCAAGGTATGCTTTGCGTCCGGCGTTAATTGCCAGCTTAAACGCTTCCGCCATGGCGGGAATATCGCCGCTGGTGGCAAGGGCTGTGTTGGCCATTACTGCCGCCGCGCCCATTTCCATTGCTTCGCACGCCTGCGAAGGAGAGCCGATACCGGCATCGACGATAACGGGCAGGTCAATTTCATCAATTAAAATCTGTATAAACTCTTTTGTTACCAGCCCCATGTTGCTGCCGATAGGCGCACCCAAAGGCATTACGCAGGCAGCACCGGCATTTGCCAGGTCGCGTGCGGCGTTTAAATCTGGGTACATATAAGGCATTACCACAAAGCCCTCGGCCGCCAAAATTTCCGTTGCCTTAATTGTTTCGTAATTATCTGGCAGCAGGTATTTGCTGTCGCGGATTACTTCTATCTTTACAAAATTACTGCCGCATACCTCGCGCGCCAGGCGGGCAATGCGCACAGCTTCCTGTGCGGTGCGTGCGCCGCTGGTGTTTGGCAAAAGCGTAATGCCTTTGGGGATATAATCTAAAATATTCGCCATGCCGCCGTCGTTTACGCGGCGCAGAGCCAGTGTTAAAATTTCCGCACCGGCGTTTTCTACCGCTGCCTTAATAAGCTCCAGAGAATATTTGCCGCTGCCCAAAATAAATCGGCTGTTAAATTTATGCCCACCTAAAATAAGTGCATCTTCCATTGTTATTCCTCCAATCCTAAAATAAGCGCCAGCGCAAGGTTTGCCGCGTGCGCCGCACATAAGGCCGCTCTCGGTGCCGAAAGCCGCCCGCAGGTTTCTATGCCGCTTTCGCCGTCGCCGCACAAATAAAAGTTTTTGCGTATGCGCCGCGTTTTAATGGCGTTGCTGCGCCCTGCGCCCGCCAGCCCGCTGCACGCAATAAGCGTTTTATCCGCATAAGCGGCAAGCAGCGTGGTTACAAGCATGGCTTTGGTTTCAGGGCTGTCCACCGCTTCGCAGATAATGCCGTCAGCTTTAAAAACAGCAGCGGCGTTTGTTTCCGTAAGCTTTATATTTTCCGCCTTAATTTTAAGCGCGGGGTTAATTGCCAAAAGCTGCTCCGCCAGCGCTTCTGTTTTAAGCCTGCCCACATCGCGCAAAAAGTAATGCTGACGGTTTAAATTGCTTTCGTCCACTCGGTCAAAATCAACAAGGTGCAGGTGTTTTACGCCCGCACGCGCCAAAAACACCGCTATGTGCGAGCCCAAACCGCCCAGCCCGGCAATACCCACACGCACTTGCGCAAGCTGCCCGTTAAAATTATCTGCCACGGCTTTAACCTCCTCCAACAAAACTTACAATTTCCAGTTCGTCGCCGTCTTTTAAAACAGCTGCGCCAAATTCCGCACGCGGTACAATCTGCCCGTTGCGCTCCACTGCCACAAGCTCCGCACGGTAGTTATGCGCCGCCAAAAATTCCGCCAACGTCATACCGCTTTTAAGTTCAATGTCTTTTCCGTTAACGCGCATCTTTTCTCCTTTCCGCCGCAATTAAAAAAGCCCATGAAGAAGCCTGCACCCGCGGTGGTGCACCCCTTCATGAGCTTTGCTCACTCTAACGGCATATTAAATTGCAACTGCCTGATATAAAGAAACGGCAAGCACCAACAAGGCACTTGCCGCTATCTGCAAACATTCCCTACGTTGGCATTATCCAAATCAGGTTTAGGGTCGAAGCGCACAGCTTCCTCTCAGCCTATCTGTAAGCTCCCCTGTTCAGTTAAATTAAGTATAAAGTTTTGCGCCGCCGTTGTCAACCGCAAATTACAGCGCCAGCATTACGGCACACATTAATTTGGCACGCATAAACAGCGATTCCACATTGGCAAACTCGTCAACCGTATGGTTGCGCCCGCCCTTAACGCCCATAGCACACACGGTAGGCACGCCAACCATGGTTGTATAGGCAGAATCGCTGCCGCCGCCAACGGTAATTGCTTTCGGGCTGCCAAAGCTTTCTTCTTCATAAACTTTTTTAACAAGCTCAAACAATTCTTTGCTGCTTTCCAGTTCCACCATCGGCTGCATTAAAGATACCGGTGTCATTTTGCAGGTTACGCCGTCAACGTAAACTTTATCATTAATTTCCTGGAATTTGGCTTTCATTGCTTCCAGCATTGCCGGGTCGGTAAAGCGCATATCCACAATCATTTTGGCATACGCCGGTGCGGAGTTATGCACAGTGCCGCCTTCAATAACGCCGACGTTTAAATTAAGCCCTTTGCTCCAGTCGGTTAACGCTTCAATATCCAAAACTTTGTATGCCAGCTCTTTAATGGCGCTGCGCCCTTCTTCCTGAGCATTGCCTACATGCGCGCCGCGTCCGAAGGCTTCCATGGCAAAACAGTACACGCCTTTGCGCGCCAGCACCAGGCTGTCGTCCATAAAGCCGGTTTCAAAGTTAAAAGCATAAGCCGCGCCTTTGGCTTCTTCCATCATCTTCCCGGCAAAATCGCTGTGCTTGTGCCCAACTTCTTCGTCGCCTGCCAAAATAACCTTAACGCCGTATTTGTCAAAACCAACGCTCTGCAAGGCCTGCAAAGCATGAATGGCAAGCGTTACGCCGCCCTTCATATCCAGCGCGCCCGGACCGTAAGCAGTGCCGTCTTTAATGGTAAAGGGGCGTTTTTTGGTGGTTTCCGGGTCGTCAAAAACAGTATCCAGATGGCCTGTAAAAATTACAAACGGTTTGTTTTGGCAGTCGCCAAATTCGCTTACCAGCATGTTACCGGCGTTTTCGTGTTCAATAATGCGGGTTTTGCCGCCCATGCCTTCCAAGATGCCGGCAACTTTTGCCACAATGGCATCAACGCCCGGCTTGTTGCCGGAGCCGCTGTCCATCATAACAAGTTCTTCCCACATTTTCAGCCTCTCACTGCGGTGCGCATCAATATACGCAAACGCATTTTCCTTAATACCCATCATTTTTCCTTCTCATAAAATTAAAATAAAACAGTATTCATCTGTCTGCGCAGACAAATACCGTTTTCAAGCAAATTAGTTTACTTTTTGCTTTACTTTATTAATAAAATAACAAAACTTCACATTTCTGCCAAGAAGTTTTGTATAATTATTTTGAATTTTAGTATATTTTTGTTCACTTATATTGTACTTTGAGTTGTTTTTCTACAAAAGTATTTATTTTATGCCGGTTTCTGTGCATTTATGCTATGCTATTATTATTGTAAACTATGCTATTAGTAAAGGAGCAGATAACGTCTTAAATCTGTTTTATACCGACAGCAATTTCTTTTAACCACACATAAATAAAAAAGCCCGCAGCATTTGCCGCAGGCAGATTAAATATTTTTATTTTAAGAAAACAAACTCGTTTGCACCGGATAATTCTCCTGAAAAACTGTAACCGTTAAAGGTAAATTTTTTCACTTCATCAATGTGCTGCACGTTTTCTTCCGCACAGCGGCGCACCATCTCGCCGCGCGCCATTTTGGCCTCCGTTGCCTTAACCTTAATTTTGCCGTTTTGCAGGCTGCCGAACACGCAGGTTACAAAACGGATTTTATCCGTAACGTAAGGCTCCACCGCTTTGCTGTACTCTTTGGAAGCCAGGTTTAAAACTTCGTTATCGTCCTTAACAAGTTCATTATACAGTCTGCTGCCCCAAAAAGCATACAGGTTCTTTGCTCCGCCGCAGGCAAGCCGCGCCTGCATTTCCAAACGGTAAGGCACAACACCGTCAAACGCGCTTAAAATTCCGTAAAACCCGCTGAGTATTTTTAGATGCCCTTCCAGATATTTTAACGCGGCTTCATCCAAAACATTCGGCGCAATATGCTGGTACTGCAAACCGTCGTAACTAAAAACGGCAGGCGTTAAATTGCGGCGCAAATCCATACTCTGCAAGCGGTTGTAATTAAGCTCCGCAATCGCATCATTGCACTGCCACAACTTTTGCAGACTTTTGTAATCCAGCGCACGCAGGACAGTTAAAAGTTCTTCAGTTTTCGTTAAAAATACCGGCAAACGTGCCGCGCCAATATCGTCATTATCGACGCGCATCTTCTTCGCCGGCGAAATTATAATTTGCATGGTGTGTTCCTTTAGATGATTTTTATTTTATATTGCTCAGCCATCTTTTGCTTAACTATAACTTACCAGTGTAAAAAATTTAAAATAAGGTTAATCATTAAAGCTTTTTCTTCAACTCTTTCTCCCTCTGCCTGGCATACTTAAACACCAGCCAGAAAAACTTAACCGCCGTAAAAAACATAACCCACCCTGCACGGCTGAACCGCGCCACAGAACGCACTCTATTCGCTTTTAACAAATGCCCGGCAAACACCCCGGCAAGAAGAATTTTAATTATTTTTATCGGCATGGTAAGGCTCCGAAATTTATAATAATGTCAAATTATTATGCATAATTAATCTAAAATTAAATATAATAATCTTTATTTTTAAATACTAAAATACAACCAAACAAAAACCACATGGCTTTAGTTATAGCAGAATGATCTATTGTTACATCAAACATACCAAAACTCATGAAACCAAGCCAAGCGCCCCACAGCATTAAAGAATATGGATTTTTAGTTTTTCGCCATTCATTAAAATTTTTAAAGAAAATATAACAAGCAAGGTACAAAAAACCAAACAGCCCAACAAAACCACTTTCTGTAGTAATTTGAATTACATTATTATGTGTATGAGGTAAATCTTGTTTATGTCTTGGATTTCTATATCCCGATTCATAAACATCCTTAAATTGATCAAGTCCAACGCCAAAAAATGGATAATCTTTTATCATATCTATACTCGATTCCCATATAAGCAACCTGTCTATATTAGAATAATCCGTTGTAACATTAACAGTAGACACAATCCTTGCCCGGTATGTATCAGATACAACAAAAAATGAAATTATTATTGAACAAATAATTAAAGCATATATCATAACCTTTTTGCTATTTTTTATATAAGAATAAGAAATTAAAGGCAAAACTATCCCTAAAGTAAGCCATGCTCCACGGCTTTTCCCTGCCAATACTCCAACGACACAACATAAAACCGCAACTTTACAAATATTTTTAGTTTTATGCGTAAAATTATCATCTAATAAAACAACTAAAAGAATAGGAAGCAATACACATAATAAAGATGCCAAATTAAGGGTATGTCCTCCAAATCCCCAGCCTCTATTTCCATAACCAAGCAAAAGCTGTCCTGCTGCAACCAAAGAGTCTATACTTGTAGCTGCAATAAAAATTAAAAATATATTTCTCACCCATTTTTTATCTTTTAAAAATAAAGTAACCATAAAAAATGGTACTACCCTATATAAATACATTTCTAAAAATTTATGCAAACTTTCTTCAAAATCACCAGATACAAACACTGCTGGTAAAGCACACAATGCAAAAATAGCAAAAGCCTTATAATAACCAACATAATTGTTTTTTAAATTTGATAATGTTTTATTTTTATAATTTTTATATAATAAATACAAAAAAGTTAATATTGATAATCCCCAAAAAATACTGCCTGCCGCCATAGACAAACGCTGAAAACATACCGCTATACATATAAATACTGCTAAATACTTTTCTGCCTTTATCACAAATATTCCTACCTTTCTAATAAAACTTCCGTTACTTTAAATTACAATAATTTTGTCCAAAAATTTGCTATTTTTAATCTCATTAACTGCCTCGTTATTGATTTACCTTTCATATTTTTACCAGGCTGTGGCATTTTTTCATCTGCAAATGCCGTTTGCTTTAAATATTTGTAATACATATCATTGAAATCTTGGTGATATGAAAATTCCCATGGTTTATAACGGCCGGCATAATGTATAATACCCGGATTTCTTTTAGCATTAATAGCCTGATTTCTAAAAGTCTTGTTCAGTAAAATTTTAGTAAATAAATTAAATACCGGAGGAATAATATTCCATCGCAAATCAATTTGCAGCCAATCTTCCATAAAAATTTTATTCAGCGCATCCTGGTCATGATGTGGAAACTGATTTTCATTAATAATTTCTAAAATCTGCTTAGTGTAATTTTCTTGGCGCCATTTTTTTAAGTTTATCAGCAAAACACCTGAATTAAAATACGCTTTTCCTTTTGGCAAGCCTATAACTTCTTTTTTTTGCCTGCATAATCTATTAGATGCCATAATGCCAAAATCAGGTACAGCAGCCAATGCATATTCTTTTATATCATTTTGCCATAATTTCTTTATATCGTCATAAACTAATAAATCAACGTCTAAATAAATTACTTTTTCAATATCATCAGGCATAATATCTGCTAACGCAAGCCTAAAATAAGCTGCATTGCTTACATGACCGCTTAAATAAACATTAGTAAACTTTTCCTTTGGAACGTCTATAAATTCTATTACAGTATTAAATTTGGCAGCGGTGCTTCTTAATTTTATTATTTTTCCTTGTGATATATTATCATTAATAACAAAAAAACAAACTTGTGCTTTAGTATTTGCCATTACAGATGCCATAACAACAGCAATATGCTGTGCGTAATTATCATCAGAACATAATACTATATTAATAGTTTCATTCATTTGATTACTCCAAAAATATACTTTTTTACATAATTTTTACTATTATCTATTATTTTATCACAACCAAGGCATAAAAGCATTCTATAATTAACCAAATTACTCTTAGTTAATGTAATAATTCCGTAATACTTTACTATTTCTTGTAAAAAATTTATAATATTCCTATATATAGGAGGATTTATCATGAACAACACATATTTATTAATGTTTATTACGTTATATTTAGTTTCATATTTTTACTATATTAAAATATCTAAAGGCCTTGGGCATAAAGCAGAATACTTGCAGCTTCGCAGGTTCTTCCCCTGTGCATTACTTGCTGTATTGCCAATGTATTTAACACAAACACCACTTACATATATACCTTATATTATAAGCTTAATTACAGGTACTTTATGGGTCACAATATATCCTTTATTATATTATTTAACATACCATAAAGCTTCTTCAGATTTCGGATTCCATTTAGATGTTGTTTTTGGATTATACATTACCAGCTGGCTAATTTCTTTAAAACTTTTAGTACAATATTTAAATATAGCTGTTATACCACTTTTATTTATTATTTCTTGCATGGAATTTATTATTGTACTTATCCCCATAACACAAATCCTTTATTATTCTGTTTACAAATCTTGTGTTAATGACAGTTCCATTATGTTAATGCGTGAAACTGACCACAACGAAACTATTGAATTTTATAAATCTCTTCCTATAACAATTCAAGTTCTTATTCCTATTATCTTAATTTCTGCATTTGCTGCCATAAATGCAGGCAACCAATTTTTAGTACAAACATTTATACATATTGCTGATTATAATTTTTATATCTTAATTGCTGCAACACTTTTTCTTACTTTTTACCTTTGGAATACTAAAAAAGGAGTCTTTATACGCACAGGTATTATAGAATTACTTTTAGATGTAAATAAATATATAAAAGAAACAAACCTTTACACAGCAAACCTTAGTGAACGTTTAAAAACACTACAAGTAAATCCAACAACCCCGAACTTTGATAAGCCTTCTACAATTATTATGGTAATTGGTGAATCAGAATCGCGCGATTACATGAGCGCATTTACTAATTATCAATATGACACAACGCCATGGCTAAATAAAATGAAAAAAACTAAAAATTTTATTTTATTTCCTAATTCATATGCCTGCAAAGACCAGACTGTACCAGCTTTAGAGCGTGCTTTAACAGAAGTAAACCAATATAATAATAAAAAATTCTTTGAATCTTGTTCAATAATAGATATTGCCAAAAAAGCTGGTTATAAAACATACTGGTTCAGTAATCAGGGGCATATTGGCAGTGCCGAAACTGCAATTACTTTAGTAGCAAATACAGCAGATAAAGCTGAATGGACTAAACAAAATCTAAATAAACCTCAATATGATGAAACATTACTTGATTATTTAAAAACAGTAAATCCTTCAGAAAACAATTTCATAGTGCTGCACTTAATGGGTAATCATTTTAATTTTATTAACCGTTATCCACAAAACTTTGCAAAATTCAGCAAACCTAACAAATATGACCTTATTCCAAATTATCTAGATTCTATTACTTATACTGATTATGTATTACAGCAAATAACTGATTTTGCAAAAACAACTTTAAATTTACAAGCATTATTATATTTCTCAGATCACGCAACCATTCCAGATAAACGCCGTTCACCAAACTTTGCTGGATTTGCTACAGTACGTATACCGATGTTTTTATATTTATCTGATGAATATATAGATAAGAATAAACAAGTTGTTAAAAATATAAATGATAATAGTACTAAGTATTTTACAAATGACCTAATTTATGAATTTATTTGTGATATATTAAATATTAAATCAAATCACTACGATGAAACTAATAGTATCGCATCAGAAAAATATAAATATACTAAAGAAATGTTAAAAACAAACCTTGGCGAATTATGGATAAAAGATGATAATATATAAAATAAAAGAGCAGCTATGCTGCTCTTTTATTTTATATATCTTTTTAATGCATCTACCCATTTTGGCAATATATAAAAATTCTTTTGTATTTTTTCTTTGCTTAACCTGCTGTTTAATGGCCTTTTAGCTTTTGTTGGATATTCAGATGTTGTTATACGATTAACTTTAACATCCATTTTGGCAACTTCAAAAATTTTTTCTGCAAATTCTGCCCAGTTACATACACCTTCATTAGTTGCATGATAAATACCATACTTTTCTGTTTTTATCATTTCAACTAATAATGGTGCTAAATCAGCTGTATATGTTGGACTGCCATATTGATCAGCAACAACATTCAACACTTTTCTTTCTGCACCTAAACGCAACATAGTTTTCACAAAATTATTGCCATGCTCACCAAACACCCAAGATACACGCACAATAAAATATCTATCTAATGTTTTTTGTACTGCTTCTTCTCCTAACAATTTTGTTTTACCATAAATGTTTATAGGATTTGGTTTATCTTTAACTTCATAAAAACCTTCTTTAGCACCATCAAAAACATAATCTGTACTAATATAGAGCATTTTAGCATTTATTTTTTTACAAATTTCAGCAATGCCTTCTGTTGCAGAAGTATTAACTTTATAACAAAGATCCTGTTCATCTTCCGCCTTATCTACGGCAGTATAAGCAGCGCAATGTATTACAACGTCAGGCATATACTTTCTTATAAAATTTTCTGTAGCCTTAGAGTCAGTAATATCAAAATCATTACGTGTTGCTCCAAAACATTCTATTTTTTGTTTTTGCAAAGCTTTAATAACATCATAACCAAGCTGTCCATTAGCACCCGTTACAAGAACTTTCATTTTATAACCCTCTAATAATTAAACTCTTTTTTACCCATTTTATTTCTTAAATAATCTATTATACCATCACGATACGCTTTAAGATTTTTTATTTTTTCATTTTTATATAAAATAATGTTAATAAATAACTTTAATAAATTTCTTATATACCATTTTAAAAATATTATTTCATTTAATTTATGATATTTAAAATACACATAAATACCATTTCTCACTATATAATAAGTTCTTATATAATTATGGTCACTTTCTATCACTTTATTAAAAATCTTATTTTTACATCGAAATAAATTTCCAACTTTATGTCTTAAATAAACTCCTTGAATACAGTTAATGCATTTATAGTTATTCAAAATACCTCTATAACAAAATTCAAAATCTACATCGTCTATAAATAATTTCTCATCCCATCCCCCAATTTTTTCGCAACTTTTACATTCACAATACTGCCACTAGTTATAATACGTGTAATTGGCCTATTACTATTTTCATAAATAACTTTATTACGAAAATCAATTTTCTCATTATAATCAATAATTTTAGGAGATAACGCTAACGTTTCTTTCCAATTAACAGTCACCAATGATTTTTTATAATTTTCCATAGTTCCATTAACAAAAAAACTATCCTGATCCATAGTTAATAGATAATCAATATTTTCTTTAATTATTAGATTTAGAATTTTATTTAAAGAATAACTTATACCTAAATTCTCAGAATGCGCTACGTATTTTATATTGCTATATTTGATTTTTAAATAATCATATATCTTTCTTCCATTTCCATTATCAACTATGTAGAAAATGTCACATTCCTTTATATATGTTTCGATATTTTTTATAACTTCGTATTCAGGATTATATAATATCATGCATCCAGCTAACTTAAATTGCTCCATTTATTTTTCTCCATACATATTTTTATAATAATTTTGATATTCCCCAGTTATAATTTCCTCCCACCAGTCTTTATTGGCTAAATACCAGTCAATAGTTTTGGCTATGCCGTCCTCAAACTTTGTCTGCGGCAGCCAGTCAAGTTCATTGTTTATCTTCGTTGGGTCAATAGCGTAACGCCTGTCGTGACCAGGGCGGTCTTTTACAAAAGTAATTAAATCTTCGCTTTTGCCAAGCGCCTTTAAAATAATTTTTACTACATCTAAATTACTCTTTTCATTATGCCCGCCTACGTTATAAACTTCGCCCTCGCGACCATTGCGGATAATTAAATCAATCGCACTGCAATGGTCTTCAACATACAACCAGTCGCGCACGTTAGCACCATCGCCGTAAACAGGCAGTGCTTTATCGTACAGGGCATTAATAATCATTAAAGGAATTAACTTTTCCGGGAAATGATACGGTCCATAGTTGTTAGAGCAACGCGAAATTGTTACCGGCAAACCATAAGTACGGTGGTATGCCAGAACCAGTAAATCCGCACTCGCTTTAGATGCCGAATACGGGCTTGATGTATGCAGCGGCGTTGTTTCCGTAAAGAACAAATCCAGCCTGTCCAGCGGCAAATCACCGTACACTTCATCCGTACTTACCTGGTGGTAACGCTTAATGCCATACTTGCGGCAGGCATCCATTAACACGCCTGTACCAATAACATTAGTCTTTAAAAACAGTTCCGGCTCTAAAATGCTGCGGTCAACATGGCTTTCTGCTGCAAAATTTATCACAACATCCGGCTTTTCTGTTTCAAACAAGCTGTAAACAAAATCACGGTCAGCAATATCGCCTTTAACAAACTTAAAATTCGTCTGCTCCATTGCCCCCTTTAAACTGCTTAAATTGCCAGCATACGTCAGCTTATCCAAACAAATAAATTCATCCTCCGGATGATGCTTAAGCTGATAATGTATAAAGTTACTACCTATAAATCCGGCTCCGCCGGTGATAATAAGTTTCATTATTTCACCTCAAAAAAACTTTTTATCCACGTCTTGCAAGAATATTTTTCTTTTATATGTTCTGGTATAGGTTGTTTAGGTAAACTTAAAAACTCTTTAATATCTTCATAATTCTTATCTAATATAAAAATATTATTAGGATGATAAAATTCGGCAAATCGAATATTTAAATTATCTGTAATTAATTTTTTATTTAAAAATAATGCTTCCATTGTCCGTAACGTATAACCTTTTTGACCTTTCGTCAATAATTCAACAATACAATCAGCAGAATTTGTTTCTTTTAGAACTCTATTATAATCAATTAATTCATCTAAAAATTCAATTCCGTTAATTGCATAATATTTTTTGTGTTTTTCCTTTAAAACTTTAAAATAAAAAGGAATATTTTGTTTTTCTAAAACTTCTTTTATTTTCAATAAATTTGATAATCTTCCCTTATCAGCTGCACAAAAATAACAACTATATTTAATATCAGGTACTCCTAAATATACATCTTCTAAATATGGATATGGCTGAGGTTTATATTTCATATTATATTTTTGGCAGTCTCCAATATCAAAAGTATAAGTTTCCACTCCCATTTTTTGCAGTTTTTCAACTTCCTCTACATACTTACCTTTTAGTATATTCCAAAAGTATGCCTTTATATCCACTTGTCTATTATATATATATATATATATCTTGCTACAGTAGATATTTGAGCGCATTCTGAAAGAATTATTTTATTGTGTTTCTTTATTAGTTCTTTATTGAAAGCAAATAAAATATGCTCTTTGTTTAAAAGACTTAAAATTTTAAATTTGCGTTCAGAATAATGATCATTTTTATAAATAGATTCCAAAACAAAACCTTTATTCCAAAAAGGTTTGCCTATAACAGGATCATTTTTAGGCGTTAAAAATAATATTTCATTTAAATCCATTATATAACTCCTTAAAATAAGTATCCAAGTTTTTAGCTAATATTTTCCAGTCAAAAGTCTTATCAACAAATTCAGACGCAATTTTCCCTTTTTCTAGATAATTAATTTTATCAATATTTTTCAAAACTAAACTTAAATCATTCTTAGAAATTTCAATAATTGTGCCGAAACCATTTTCTCCCGTTTTTATTACTTCATTAACTGCTGGGAAACAATTAGTTACTATAGGATAACACGCAAAATGCATTGCTTCTTGAATAACTAAAGGAAATCCTTCTATTTCTGAAGTTAAAACAAATATACTAGATTTTGCGTATATCCTATATAATTTTTCCTTATTACTTATATTTCCTGTTAAAATTATTTTTTCTCTTAAATTCTTTCTTTTTACAAAAATTTTTTCAATATCGTTTTTTAATTTATCTGTTATTGGTCCAACTAAATAAATTTTCCAATTTTTTAAACTATCATCAATAATATCACATATAACATCTATCAATAATTCCGTATTTTTAGGATACGCCCCCAATCTTCCAACCGTTAAAATTATTTTCTCTTTCTTTACTTTACTTAAATCGATATCAGCTAAATCTGAAAAAAATCCATTAGGCAAATATTTGACTTTATTCTTAAATTTATTTAAATCATTCAATAGATCAACATACTTTTTAGTTTCAACAGTAAATAAATCTGTGTTAGTCCAGTGCTTTACCCCCCCATTACACTTTTGTTTTTCCATTTCTTTTTCTAGTCCGGCTTTACCCATATCTAATTTAACATAAGTAATAATATCAGGATTACGTTTTTTTGCTAACCAACATAAAAAATTTATAAATCTATGGCAATGATAAAAATTTATTACGTCATACTTCGGTGCATTGAAATAAATATATTTTATAACCTGAAAATATTTAATGTATCTGAGTTTTAATTTTTCTAAAATTTTAGGAAATCTTATTCTTTCAAGTTTTACATATCTTTCGTAATCTTCATTATGAATAACGCCATTAGCATCATTATAAGCAAATGTAGCCTTCCATCCGCAATATTTTGCCAAAGCATACGGAATGCCTCCAACATCTTTGTATAAATGCACCTCTCCGGCATCATCATACCAAAACATTGTTAAAATTCTTTTTTGCATATTAATCACCTTAATATAAATCTTTGCAGTCTTTCAATAACAGATTTATTTTATCCTTTTCTGATAATATAGGATTTTCTACTCCCCATTTCACACCAATATCCGGATCATTCCAACGAATACCACCTTCCGCTTCTGGTGCATAGTAATTATCTGCTTTGTACAAAAATTCTACATCATCAGTTAAAGTTACAAAACCATGCCCAAAACCACGTGGTATTAAAAGCTGCTTTTTGTTTTCCTCGCTAAGTTCAACCCCTACCCATTGTTTAAAAGTAGGGCTGTTTTTACGCAAATCAACTGCTATATCAAGCACAGCTCCTTTTACGCAGCGCACAAGTTTTGCCTGTGCTTTATCACCTTTTTGAAAATGAATGCCACGCAGCGTTCCTTTTACCGTGCTTTTAGAATGATTGTCCTGTACAAAGTCATAATCATAGCCCAATTCTGCCATTTTCTTTTTATTCCAGCTTTCCATAAAAAAACCGCGGTTATCACCAAATACATCTGGTTCTATTATTACTACACCTTCAAGTTTTGTTTTTTTTATTTTCATAGTTACTATCCCCTAATGATTAATATTTTATTTTTCCGTCTGCTACTTTTTTAAGGTACTGCCCATAAGGCGCTTTACCGTATTTTTCTGCGCTTTCCAAAAGCTGCTCTTTAGTAATCCAACCATTGTTATAGGCAATTTCTTCAAGCACAGCAATAGGAATCCCGGTTCTTGTTTCTACTGCTTTTACAAATTCAGCTGCTTCGTTAAGGCTATCTATTGTTCCAGTATCAAGCCAGGCATAACCACGCCCCAAAGTAATTACATTTAATTTATCATTTTGCAGATAAATTTTGTTTAAGTCGGTAATTTCCAATTCGCCGCGGGCGGATGGCTTAAGTGTTTTAGCATACTTACAAACATTGTTATCATAAAAATATAAGCCGGTTACTGCATAGTTGCTTTTAGGCCGGGCAGGCTTTTCTTCAATAGACACGGCTTTGCCATCTGCGTCAAATTCAACAACACCAAAGCGCTCTGGATCATCTACATAGTAACCGAAAACAGTTGCGCCGGTTTTATTAGCGGCAGCCTGTTTTAAGTGTTTGCTTAAGCCTGCGCCGTAAAAAATATTATCACCCAAAATCAAAGCGCAGCTATCCTTGCCAACAAATTTTTCACCCAAAACAAAGGCTTGTGCCAAACCGTCTGGCGAAGGCTGAACTTTATAACTTAATTTAAGCCCATATCTTTCGCCATTACCTAGCAATTTTTCAAAATTAGGCAAATCATGCGGCGTAGAAATTATTAAAATTTCTCTAATCCCTGCAAGCATAAGCGTAGATAACGGATAATAAATCATCGGTTTATTATATATTGGTAATAATTGTTTACTTGTAACCATCGTCAGTGGATAAAGACGTGTCCCACTACCTCCTGCTAAAATTATGCCTTTCATAATGAAGCTCCTTTTTTTTAGTTATTTTTTATGTTATTATTAATATATAATTAAAAATAGAGGTATTTTATTATGTGTAAAAAAATATTATATATAGGAACACCTGGAATCTTATTATATTCAAAATCCATAAAAAATTGCTTTATAAAATTAGGATTTAATATAGTTGAACCAGAATATTTAAGATTTAAAGATCAAAACTCATTCCAAAAACGCTTTTTCCGCAAAAAATTCTTAACCGATTTTTTTCATCGCCAGAATTTAGCATATATAGATGCTGCAAAAAAATTTAAACCAGATTATGCATTTGTTATAAACAACAGCAGAATGAACACTGAATTTTTACAGTACTGTAATCAAAATAAAATTCCTTTAATTATGTATTGTATTGACTCTATTCGTTGGTGTGACAAAGCATTAGAGCATATGCACTATTATGACGAAATATTTTCTTATGAACCATCTGATTCAAAAATTGAATTTAATCACGGAAAATTTGTAAAATTTTTACCTCTTGGATTTGACTCAAATATCTATAAACCAACTAAAAATAATCAAATTAAAAAATATGATTTATGTTTTGTGGGCAGACTTGACAATCATCGACTAAATATTCTTGAACAAGTAGCAAAATATGCGTATGAATACAAACTAAATTTCGTTGTTTATACAAGTATTCAATTATTTCATATTCCAAATATTTGGTTAGCCCCTAAACTTTTAGTCAGACGTTTAAAATACAATTATAAATATCCACATTTAATGAAATGTATTATAAATAAGCCAATTTTAGGCCAAGAGTTAACTGATTTGTATAATAATAGTAAAATATGCCTTAATATACATGTTGCAACTCATGCAGGTATGCATACAGGTCCTAATCCTCGTACATTTGAGTTACTTGGCTGTCAATGTTTTGAAATAATTGATGAAGGCCATATTAGTCAAACTCTATTAAAAAATAATCAAGATTTAGTCGAATTTAAAACAAGCGAAGATTTGATTAAAAAAATAGATTTTTATTTAAATAACAACTTACAGAGAGAAAAAATTTCTGTTCATGGATATGATACTGCAGTAAATAACTACGAATTAAATATTTTATTAAAACAAATAGCAAACTGCATGCAGTAACGTATATGTGATATAAGATAAAGTTATTTATATACTATCTTTTCCTAAATTTATAATATCTTGCTTATTTATAATAATGGAATTTTCCGGTATATCTTTATATACTATAACACCTGCGCCTATTACCGTATTTGCTCCTATCCGTACTCCTTTTAAAATCGTAACATTTGTTGAAATCCAACAATTATTACCAATGGTTACCGGTTCTGAAATAAAGCCTTGTTCTGCTATTAATTTATTTTTATCTTTAAATTTATGATTATGGTCATAAATTTTAACATTCTCTCCAAATATACAATTATCACCAATTTCTACAAGTTTTCTAGAAGTAATAGAGCAATTGTTATTAAAAAATACATTTTTACCTATTTGCACAACTCCTGATTCTTCAATAAAAATATGAAATCCTTCTCTAAAATGAAATTTTTGAGCTTTAAATTGATTTCCATATTGACATTTAAAAGAAAATACTTTAATTCTTCGATACAAAGTATTTTTTAAACGCATTAAATGTTTACTAATAAGTTTAATCATAAATTTTATTTCCTTACATCTTTTTTTACTTGCAGCTCGTATAACTTGCAATATTTTAATAAAGTATAAATTGAATGAAAAATACATAGATATAATCCACTCAAACCATCTAAAAAACCTAATTCTATAATATAAGCTCTAAAAAATCCATATAACGCATGAAATAATGCCGCCCATGCATTTGTACGCTTTCCTTTTTTATAAGCATCTTCTGCCCAGATAGATGTATAATGTCCGGCTTTATTCCACCAGTCCTGCCAATTTTCATAAGTATAATGTTCAATATAGCCTTTTAAACATTCTTTAGGCATTTCACAGATTGGGCGTTCATGCACTTTTCCTTCCCAATGAACTTTATCTGTACGAAACATTCTTATAACTTCATCCGGCTTAAAAATGCCATGCTTATATTCAAAACCAAAAGCATGTATACGCCGAAGCATAGAATATTGTTTATCTTCATTTTTAGACAGCACATTTTCTATATTAGAAATAAGCTCCGTATCTAAAAATTCATCAGCATCCAGGTATAAAACCCATGGCGTTATTACATACTGCAAAGCAAAATTACGCTGTGCTGCAAAGTCATTATCCCAAGCACGGTAAACTACTTTTGCTCCGGCAGATTCTGCCAATTCTACTGTTTTATCAGAACTGCCTGAATCTATAATTAAAATTTTATCCGTACATTTTTTTGCATTAGTAATAACATTAACTATATTTTTTTCTTCGTTTTTTGTTAAAATAGCAATAGTTACTTTACTCATTTTTACCTCAATTTAGGCATTAATATTTTATTTTATCATACCACAATAAGCATAATCTTAAAATATTTTTACTTGCCATTAACGGATTACTACAATATATTGTGATAAAATATTAAATTTTAATGTTTTGTTTTGAAATGTTATTTATACCATTCATGCATTAGTAAAAACTGAATGATGATTCAGGAAACGCATTACAATAAAATCATCACTACCTGTCAATAAACTGCATATTAAAAGTTAAACTTTTGGTCTGCAGTTTAACTTTTAATGTGCAGCTTTTTATTTTTATATTATTTGCTAAATTTAAGAAATAAATACTTAGAATATGCTTTAATACAATTTACAATATCTTTATCCCAATAATACATCTCTGCTAAATATCTCCAATCTGTAGCAATCTTAGGCTTATCAAGCGGCACTTCTTTCCATGGAGATTTTAACCAGTAATGACGCCATCTTGCATAATAATTTTGCCTTTTTGTATGAGAGATACTTTCTCCCCAAAAACTAGTATATTCTTTCCATGGCTTTCTAGTTCCTGTAAAATGTACTACTACAACATTGTCAGTATTATATTCATCTGGAACTGATGTCACAAGATTATATTTAAAATTTTTGCTAACTATTACTTCTTCATCTAAAAGTATATTTAAAACATCTTGATCCATATGAGGATATGAATTCTTTTTTAATAATTCTATTGCTTTTTCTGCTATATTATTTTTAATATATTTTTCTATATTGATAATTAAAAAACCAGAATTAAAATATTGATTTGATTTTAGACCGAGAATTTTCCAATAGTTTTTATTTTTATTAATCATAAATCCATAATCTTCAACAACAAAAGCAATTTTATCACGAATATCAAATTCATTGAATATTGATATATCATTCAAACACAACATGTCAGTATCAAAATAAATACATTTATTAATATTTTTTACTCTTAAAATATTCGGAGCGATCAATCTATAATAAGCTGTTTCTGTAATTGTTGAAGTAGAATTAAAGTTTTTAAAATAAAAATTGTTAATATAATAAATAACTATAGGTACGCTATACTTTTGCGACAAATACGTAAACTTTTCTATATCTCCTGTCGGCATATTTCCATTAAAAAATATATGAAAAGCACATTTTGTTTTTGTATTTTTTATAATAGAATAAACTAATACCCCCATTGAACGCACAACATTTTTATCAGAGCATATTACAATATTATTATATTCATTAAATTCTACATCATTATCATTAGAAATAATAACTTCTTTTAAAATATATTTTTTCATAAATTTAATTATCACCAAATAAATCTCTTGTATAAACTTTAGTTTTTACATCAGTTAACTCTTCATTCATTCTGTTAGCTAAAATAACATCTGAAATTACTTTAAATTCATTTAAATCTTTAATGACTTTAGAATTGAAAAACTTTTCTTCTTTCATTGTCGGCTCATAAACAATTACTTCTATTCCTTTGGCTTTAATACGTTTCATTACACCCTGTATAGAAGACTGCCTGAAATTATCGCTGTTTGCCTTCATTGTTAAACGGTAAACCCCAACAACTTTAGGATTTTTTTCTATAATTCTATCCGCAATAAAATCTTTGCGGGTGCGGTTTGCCTGCACAATAGCACCTATAATATTATTAGGTACATCATGATAGTTTGCTAAAAGCTGCTTGGTATCTTTTGGCAGACAATACCCTCCATAACCAAAGGAAGGATTATTATAAAAATCGCCGATGCGCGGATCAAGGCATACACCTTCAATAATCTGTTTGGTACTCAATCCCCTGACTTCCGCATATGTATCCAGTTCATTAAAAAATGCAACACGCAAGGCCAAATAAGTATTGGCAAAAAGTTTAACAGCCTCCGCTTCGGTTGGATTAGTGTATAAAACAGGAATATCTTTTTTTATGGCAGCTTCTTTCAGCATCGCAACAAATAGTTCCGCTTTGTCCTTAAAAGAACAATTTTCTCCAACCCCTACAATAATACGTGAAGGGAACAGGTTATCGTATAAAGCCTTGCCTTCGCGTAAAAATTCCGGTACAAACATTATTTTAAGCTGCGGATACTCTTTGCGGATATTTCCTGTAAATCCAACGGGAACAGTAGATTTAATAACTATTACTGCATTACTGTTTACTTTTTTTATAATATCTAAAACCGCATTAATTGAAGAAGTATCAAAATAATTTTTTTGCGGATCATAATTGGTTGGTGTTGCTATAATTATAAAGTCCGCATCTTTATAAGCAGATTCAGCATCATTAGTTGCAAGTAAATCTAATTTTTTGTTCTTCAAAAAATCTTCTATTTCTTTATCTACAATAGGAGATTTTTTTGCATTTATAGTATCAACTTTACTTTGAATAATATCAACAGCCACAACATTATTATGCTGTGCAAGCAATACAGCATTCGATAAACCTACATATCCTGTTCCTGCTACTGCTATTTTCATAATAACATCTCCCGTTATTTATGGTAAAATTCACGATACCAATTGACAAATTTAGTAAGGCCTTCCCTTATACTCGTTTGCGGTTTAAAGTTAAAATTTTTTTCGAGCTCGCTGACATCAGCATATGTTTGATAAACATCACCTGGCTGCATGGGCAGATATTCTTTTTTAGCCTCAATGCCAATGATTTCTTCTAATGTTTCAATAAAAGTTAATAGTTTTTCCGGTTTGTTATTGCCAATATTATAAACTTTATATTGATCTCCGTTTTCATCTTTTGACGGCGGACACGGTAAAATATTTTTTATTCCTGTTACAATATCATCAACATAAGTAAAATCTCTTAACATATCGCCATTATTGAATATTTTTATAGGTTCTCCGGCAAATATTTTATTGGTAAATCCAAAGTATGCCATATCCGGACGTCCAAACGGACCATAAACAGTAAAAAATCTCAAACCTGTTGCCGGTATTTTATAAAGATGAGAATAGGTAAAAGCCATAAGTTCATTAGATTTTTTTGTAGCAGCATAAAGACTTATTGGTCTGTCTACATTATCATCTACTGAAAACGGCGTTTTTTTCTGATTGCCATATACAGATGAACTTGACGCATATATTAAATGCTTTACAGGATAATGCCTGCATGCTTCTAAAACATTAAAAAAGCCAATTATATTTGAATCAATATAGGCTTTAGGATTTTCTATGCTGTAACGCACTCCGGCCTGAGCTGCAAGGTTAACTGCAATATCCGGTTTATATGTTTTAAAAACATCATTAACAGAATTTTCATCAGCAAGATCAGCTTGTATAAATTTAAAATTCTTATAATTGCTTAAAATTTTCAAACGCGCATATTTTAAACTAACATCATAATAATTGTTAATGTTATCAAAACCGATTATCTCATATTGCTTATCTAATAAACTTTTAGCTAAATGAAAACCGATAAATCCAGCAGCACCTGTTATAAGAATAGTTTGTTTCATAAAATCATTCCTCATAATCCAAGTTTCAAGCGTATTTTAAGGATAGAATACCAAAAGTATGATTCTATCATATTCAGCCAATTATTATTTTCTTTATAATACTTGCCTATTTTCTTATAATCATGATAATACTGTGGTTTTTTAGGCGGCAATTTATCAGTTAAAGCTGGCCATGGAGAAATTGCCAAATATTTACGCCATAAAGCATCATATTTATTTAATTCCATTTCCCATGGTTTAAATCTTCCAAAAAAATGATAAATTACACAATCTTTTACATCCGTACTTTCTTTCATTACATTAAATTTTTTATCTAAAAATATGATGTCCCCATCCATAACAAGATTTAAAATATCCTGGCTCTGGCCTAAAAATCTTTTAGGATCTGCACCTTTAAACGTAAAAGCCTTTTCTGTGATTTGTAATCTATTCCAGTTATGAACGTTAACAAACATCATGCCATCATTAAAATATTTATCGTTTTTTAATTTTAAAAACTTGGTTCTATATTCAACAGCCTCTGGTAAATCTGATACCGCAGCAAATGCCTTGCCTTCAAAATCAATATCATTCAGCTGCCATAAATCTCCTAAACAAACCATATCGGCATCCATATATAAAAAGCACTTAATATCTTTTAAAATTTTAGGCATAATCAGCCGTAAATATGTTACTCTTGAAAATCTTTTTACTTTAATATGGAAACCAGCAAGAATATTCATATCAATAACATAGATACATAATTTTATATTATATTTTTCTGCTATTGATTTTAAGTTTTCAGCACTTTCTTGCTTATATGTATCAGTAAAAATATAAAATGTAAAATTTTTATCTTTATTATTTTCTAAAACAGAAATTATAGCAACTGCCGCTTGACGGAAATACGCATCATTAACATTAAATGCAACGTGCATAGAGCGCCTTGTGTCTATATTCGAATTAAATTCCAGCTTATCTTTTATAACTATAGCATTACTATCCAAGTTTTTCATAAATCTTCCCATGTATTTTATGTTTTATAATATATTATATATAAATGAGATAAATTTAATCTAAATTTATCTCATTTCCCTTTAGAACACACCAAGCGGTTATTTTTTTAGCGGCGTCTGCACGTTTTTTAATATCATCAGGTGCTTTGGCATTTAAATCATAAATTTTATCTTTCCATGCGTAAAATTTATGATTAAATACCGGCTTATCGTTATTAAACAAACTTAGTAAAATACTGCTGTACTGCATGTTCGGTTTGCCTGCTATTTCTGCCAGCGTTGGCAAAATCTGCATGGCACAGCCGGTAGCGTCATCAGGCAGCCAGCTTTTTTGCACGCCCTGCCCATAAATAATACAAGGTATAGCTGAATACGTTTTATCGTCAACGTCTTTACTGAAAGTAAAGCGTTCCGCATGGTCACCGGTTACTACAAACAAGGTATCCGGTTTCAATTTTTCTGTACTGCGAACAAATCTTCCCATTGCCATATCAGCATACCAAATATGCCCAAGTTCAATTATTTTTTCATTGTCAACAGCAATATCATCCGGCAGGTTTTGCAAAACTTTGTTTTTATCAAAACCTTCTTTGCCTACATCAATAGTATAAGGCGGATGATTGGTGGTTGTCAAAATAATATGAAATGTTTTCTGAGCAGGATGCTCTTCAATATACTGATATACCTGTTCAAACAATGTTTTATCCGGGCAGCCCCAGGAGTTGCCGCCGCGGTATTTAAAATCACTGGCGCAATAGCACTCGTCAAAATTTTGTGCAAGCACATAGTTTTTAATATCGCGCCACGAAGGCATGCCGCCATACCAAAATACCGTTTTATAACCTGCGTCTTTCATAATTTTTCCTATGCCGGTAGCATATTGTGTTTTATAGCTTTCGGGCGCAGTTTCTTCAGTAATGCCTGCTTCGGCAAGGCCAGTTACAAAACCGTTAACTGCAGGCATAGTTCCAGTTCCGTGCGCAAGCATCAGCGCAGTTGCGCAGCTGTTTGGACTGTTTAGCATACGCAGTGCTTCATTGGTTAAACCCATAGGCTGATATTTGGGCAGCATGGGCCACAGGGCATAACTTTCTCCTAAAACTACTATTACATTATCTGGCTGTTTGGCAAGCTTTGGAACTGCAACACTGTGCTTAAAAGCATCTTCGATTGTACCTGCTTGCGTATTGCCGCCTAAAATGTCAATCTCTTTTCGTATTTCCTCAGATGTAAGCTTTACTTCAGTTAGTTTTTTCTGCTCTTTATAAATTTTATGGACGCGATACAAAGCCTGCCCGTCGTCAAGTATTGCTTCGTTTAAAAAGGCCGATTTCAAACGCTCAGCACTTTCAAAGTTAATTGAATTTGCATAATTAAAGGCTCCGCCGTAACGTACAAATACAAAAAATACAGGCAGCACAATTACTACTCGAACTATAGCAAAAAACAGTTGCCTGCTGTTTGTAATTTTTACCGGACGTGTTTTTATTTTTAAAAATTTCAGTAAAAGCCATATTAAAATACCGGTCAGCAAAAATGCCAGCGGCAAACGCCACAATAAGCCATATTCATTAATTGCCGTATCTAAAATGGCTCCCCAGTCATCATGAATACCATTAATGAGCATTATATTAAAACCAGAGTTAAATATTTCAAAGTAAGGTATGCGCGCAAAAAAGGCAATAGTAAATATTAATACCATTAACGCCGACCATATCTTGCGGATAATTTCAGACGGCCATTTCATAAAACCAATCTGCGGCAGTGTTGCCAAAACGCCGCCAATAAGTGCAATCATTCCCGCTGTTTTCAGGCTAAGCCTGAAGCCGTACCACTGACACAATAAAATATCCTGCATAGTACAGTCACTTAAATAAGTATTAAAAATACCTATAAAAATTAATCTGAAAACACTAAACAGGATGGTAAAATATAAAAATATTTTTAAATCTTGCTGTAAATTATGCCAAAAAATTTGGAAACGCTGCATTTTTACGCCTCTTATTTTTTATTTTCCAACATTTTCTCTGCCGCTTCGATAACCTGCGCTACGGTAAGGCGCGTCATGCACTGCATATCGCCGCATTTATGCTTCATGCCGCCCGCACAGCCAAGGCACGGCGGCTGAGCAGTTACAATAACGGCATCCTTGGTGTAAGGGCCATACAGCTTTGGGTTGCTCGGTCCGTACATGGCTACAATGGGTACCTTCTGGCTGATGGCAACATGCATCGGCCCGCTGTCGTTAGTAATAATAAGGCTGCACCTGCGCATGGCCGCTGCCAGCCCACCGATGCCGAACGCACCTGTTGCAATAACAGGTACAGTTTTCATGTGGCTTACGGCTTCCTGCACCATTTCTTCATCCATGGCACCGCCAAAATATACAACTTTATAGCCATTATTTGCAAAATGGTCGGCAACTTCGGCAAAACGTTCCGGTGCCCAGCGCTTGGTAACAACCGCGCTGCCTATATTAAAGCCTATCAGTTTATCTTTATCCGTTACGCCGTGCGCCTGCCAGAAATCTGCCGCTTCTTTAACATGGCGTTCACCCGGGAAAATTTCCAGACCGTTGTTCGTTAAATCCTTCACGCCAAGCTGCTTCAGCACATCAAGGTACATATCCGCCGCGTGCATAGTGCGGTCAAGCGGCGTAAACACATCCCAGCGCCATTTAAAAATGGTATGAGTTGTGCCGGTACGCAGTTTAACACTGGTCAGCGCATCAATAAAAGAGCATCTTTCATTAGGATGCAGGTTTATCAATACGTCAAATTTATGCTTGCTTAAATGGCGCGCACAGGCAATTAATGCCAGAATACTGTTGTCGCGCCCTTTTTTGTCGATGGTAATTACTTCATCAAGATAAGGATTAAAAAGCACTACGTCTTTTAACTTTTCATCCACCAGCATGGCAATATGGCTGTCCGGCGCAGCCTTGCGCAGCGCATGAATAAACGGCGTCGTCAGCGTTAAATCACCAAGATGCATTAAAAATGTAACCAATATTTTTTTGCCGTTAAGTTCAACCATTTGTTTCACCACGCTTTTTTGTATAATGCCCGTACACCATTTCCGGTGTAATATCGTACATGCAGTGCCAGTCGCTGCAATGTTTTTTTAGGCAGCCTGCGCATTTGGCCGGGCTGATAATTACTGTACTGTTTTTGCTGCCGTAAGGGCCTGTACGGTCTGCCTTGGTAGGCCCATACATGGCTATAAGCGGCTTTTTAAGCGCCGCCGCAAAGTGGAGCGGTCCTGTATCGCCGCTGATATAAAACACGCTGCCTTTAATCAGCGCTGCCAGTTCGCGCAGCGAGGTTTGCCCGATTAAATTAATCAGCTTGCCCGATGGGCAGCCTTTGACGATTTCTTCGCCCTTCGGTGCGTCATCCGGCCCGCCCGCCAGCACTACGCTTGTGCCGCCTTTAATAATCATCTGCGCCAGCTTGGCGTAATTTTCAGGCGGCCACACTTTGGTTTCCCAGCGCGCACCGGGCACCATTACAACGTATTCGCCGCGCAGGCCTTTATTTTTAAGTTTTTCCGCCACGGCTTTGCTTTCTTTGGTCAAATCCGGCAGCGGAAAATGTATTTCATTTATCTCTGCGCCAAGATAACGCGCGACGTCAAGATAACGCTCGATAACATGGTCTTTGCAGTGAGCGCCGCAAATTGGGCGGCTGACGAACCTGCTGCCCTCGCGCATTTCGCAGTAGCCTATACGGCTCTTGCAGCCGCTTATTGCCGCCAGCACGGCGCTTTTAAACAGCCCCTGCAAATCAATCACCAAATCAAAGTGCTTGGAGTGCAGCAGCGCGCGCATTTCCCTGAAATAATGCAGCTTATCGCAAAGGCCCATTTTATTAAATTTTACCTTATCAAAATAAATAACTTCGTCAATAACGGGCGGGTCAGGCAAAAAGCCCGCAAACTGCGGGTGCACCAGCCACGTTATTTTCGCTTTTGGGTAACGCCTGCGCAGCGCGTCCGCAAAGGGCAGCGAGTGCAGTATGTCACCCAGCGAGCTCATTTTAATAAGTAAAATATTTTTATATTCCATCTCACGCTATCTCTTTAACAAAATCAAGTAAACTGCCGCCTTCAAACAGGTATCCTTTAATGCCTGCCGCTTCTGCGGATTCCACATCACGCGTCTTGTCGCCGATTAAAAAGGCAGTATCCTTATCAATATCGTATTCTTCAAACGCACGCAGAATAAGCCCCGGCTTTGGTTTGCGGCAATCACACTCCACGGCAAACTCCGCCACTGCGCCGCCGGGAAGATGCGGGCAGTAATAAAATTTTTCTATTTTGCCGCCTGCTTCTGCAATCTGCTGCGCCATATAATTATGCAGCTTCTGCATATCGCCGACGGTATAATAGCCGCGGGCTATACCGCTCTGGTTGGTAACAACAAAAATTGTATAACCCTTTTTGGTAAGATAGGCCAGCGCTTCTTTGGCGCCGTCAATCCATTCCAGGTCTTCAATTTTATATAAGTAAGATTTATCAACGTTTAAAACGCCGTCGCGGTCAAAAAATGCAGCCTTAAGCTTCATATTTGTAATACCCGCCGGTCTTATCCAAAAGTGCGCAGTATTCGGCTACCGCTTCGTCAATATCGGTAAAGCCACCGTCGTAGCCAGCTTCCAGAAGTTTCGTGGTATCTGCCTGCGTATAGCTCTGGTATTTGCCGCGCAAAACATCCGGGAACGGAATGTATTCCAGCGTGCCGCTGCCGAAATGTTTAAGCACGCCTTTGGCAAGCGTATTGAAGGTGTGCGCATGGCCGGTGCCGCAGTTGTAAACGCCGCTCAGTTCCGGATGGTCCCAGAAGAAGAAGTTTACTTTTACAACGTCTTTTACATAAATGAAGTCACGTGTTTGTTCACCGTTGCCGTAGCCGTCAATGCCTTCAAACAGTTTAACCTTGCCTTCGGCTTTCCACTGGTTGTACATCTGAAACACCATGGAGGCCATTTTGCCTTTGTGGTTTTCCTGCGGGCCGTAAACGTTAAAGTAACGCAGGCCAACAAGCTGGCTGCCGGTTTTGCCGAAATAACGGCGGGCATAGTTATCAAAGAAAAGTTTGGAGAACGCATAAACGTTCAGTGCTTCCTCGCATTCCGGTTTTTCGGTAAAGCCGTGCGCACCGCTGCCGTAAGTAGAAGCGGAAGAAGCGTAAATCATCTGGATTTTTCTGTCTGCTGCAAAGTGCATCAGGTTTTTGGTATATTCAAAGTTGTTCTGCATCATGTATTTACCGTTGTATTCCATGGTATCGCTGCATGCGCCCTCGTGGAAAATAACGTCAATTTTTTCATGGTTGAATTTACCTGCTTTCAGTGCTTCGGCAAAATCAATTTTATCCATATAATCCAAAGCCTTTAAGCCCTGAATGTTTTTGAATTTTACCATGTTGGTAAGGTTATCAACGATAAGGATATCGTCGCGTCCGCGTTCGTTAAGACCTTTAACAATGTTGCTGCCGATAAAGCCGGCACCGCCGGTTACAATAATCATAATTTGCCCTCCTTTACAAGCTGCGCTACTTTTTCTAATAACCCGGTTGTAGAATAACCGTCCTCAAATTTTATAATCTGTACTTCACCGGCGTATTCGCGCCCGGCTACTTCTTCAGGTTTATAATCGCCGCCCTTAACCAAAATATCGGGGCGGATTTTTTTCACAAGTTCTGTTGGCGTATCTTCGTCAAACAGCACAACAGCATCAACGCAGGCCAAAGCCGCCAGCACGCGTGCACGGTCAAGCTCGTGGTTCAGCGGGCGCGTTGCGCCTTTCAAGCGTTTTACGGAAGCATCCGTGTTAAGCCCGACAATTAAATGCCTGCCAAGGCGTGCCGCCTGCTCCAGATATGAAACATGCC
>OJME01000782.1_pt1 | contig 27804 bp, 28 predicted proteins | sample 1597151 | NCBI WGS metagenome assembly OJME01 (sample SAMEA2452118, study PRJEB22498) | human gut metagenome | biome: human feces; feature: human gut; material: feces | place: Australia | collected 2012
AGGGGGTAAAATATGTTTAAAAAATTTTTAAAAGCAACTACAGTTGTATTATCAATGTCAATTATAATTGGAGTAGGAAAACCGGTTAAAGTAGATGCAGCGTCAACTTATGTTAAGGCAACAGCAAATTTAAATGTAAGACAAGGAGCATCGACTAAATATAAATCTATAGGAAAATTAAAAAAAGGTCAAAAAGTAAAATTACTAGCTTCAAAAAGCAAATGGTATAAAGTGCAATATACTAAAAATAAAACAGGATGGTGTTATAAAAGTCATCTTGAAAAAGTAAGCTCAAAAAATAGCAACAATACTAATTCATCAAGACCTGTAAAGAAAACTTTAAGAGTTAAGGCTTATGCATATACTGGTGGAGGATATACATCAACAGGAACTAAAGCAAGATATGGAACATTAGCAGTAGATCCTAGAGTTATACCTTATGGAACAAAAGTATATATAAAAGAATTAAATAAAGTTTTCACAGCAGAAGACTGTGGTGGCGGAATAAAAGGTAATAAAATAGATATATATATGAACTCTCAATCAGCATGTAATAATTGGGGCGTTAGAACAATAACATTACAAATATTAAAATAAAAACAAAAAAGAGTAGGGATTTAAGCCTTACTCTTTTTAAGCTTTTATTATAAATAATTTAAAATTTCTTTTTTTAATGTAGCAATATTTTCTAAATTATCTTTATTGTATATGGATTTATCTACAAATAACTCTTTAGAAATAAAAGAAGGTTTATTTGATAAAATATAAATTCTATCTGATAAAATTATTGCCTCATCAATATCGTGGGTAATAAGTAAAATGGTAGATTTAATTTGTTTTTTTATATCAAGTAACCAGTTTTGCATGGAAGCTCTTGTAATGGAATCTAAGGCTCCAAAAGGCTCATCTAAAAGCATAATATCACTAGAATTAATAAAAGTTCTCATAAAATTAGCTCTTTGTCTCATACCACCAGATAATTCATGGGGATATTTGTTTTCGTATCCTTTTAAGCCAAAAGTGGAAAAATAAGAATTAACCATATCTCTACTTTTTTTCTTTTTTTCGCCTTTTAAAACTAAAGGCAAGGATACATTATCTATAATAGTTTTATAAGGCAACAAAAGGTCGTTTTGATACATATAACTAAAATTTCCACTGACATATATATTTCCACAATCATAAGTAGTTAAATTAGAAAGTATATTAAAAATAGTACTTTTACCACAACCACTAGGACCAATTATAGAAACAATTTCATTTTCATCAACGTATAAATTAATATTTTCTAAAATAAGTTTGTCTTTATATTTTTTTGACAAATTGTTAATAGCAATTTTTCTATTATTAGTTTGGTAAGAATTCGTTTGTATAGGCATCACTAGCTTTCATATCCTTATTGATTAATTTATATTCTTTCATAAAATCAGTGTAATTATTCCAAACACTATCTTTCATTTCACCCCATCTAGAAGCATCATCTATATATTTATCAGCTAGATATTTTTGACTTTCAATGGCTAAATCTTCATTTATTTCAGGAGCATATTTTAATAATATTTTAGCACTTTCTTCTGGTTGACTGATGCAATCTTCATAACCTTTAGTAGTTGCAGATAAAAACTTCTTAGCAAGGTCAGGATTATCATTTAAAATAGAGTTATTAGTTATTAAAAGTGGTGTATAGTAGTCTAATCTTTTGTCTAAATCTCTAGTAGCTATAAAGTTAACGTCTTCTCCTCGAAGCTTTCCTTCTATACATGTCCAACCTTCAAATACATTTGAAATATCAACCTCACCTTTAGTAGACGTAAAGAAATCATCTTCGCCAATATCAACTAATTTTACCGTATTGAAATCAGCTCCATTATTGCTCATAACTGCATTTAAAGTTGCTTTTTCTGATTCAGCACCCCATCCGCCATAAGTTTTGTTTTCAAAATCTTTTACAGTCTTTATATTTTTACTTGAAGGCGATGCAAATCCAGAAGTATTATGTTGGATTATTGTTGCAATAGCTTTTATTGGTAGAGGTTCATCACTAGTTAATGCATAAGTAACATCTTCTTGATAACTTACTCCGAAATCTCCTTTTCCAGTGGCAATTAATGTGGAAGCACTACCATCTGATGGTTGGACTATTTCTACATCTAGGCCCTCTTCCTTATAATAACCTTTATCAAGGGCAACATATAATCCTGTGTGGTTGGTATTTGGAGTCCAATCAAGGACAACAGTAACTTTTTCTAAATTGGAATCTTGATTTTTTGTATTTTTATTTGAACAACCACTGATTAAACCACAAGTTAAGATAACAGCGCTTACTAATGATATACTTTTTCTTAATTTCATTTTATTCTCCTTTATATTTATGTCTTAATATAATTTTTTTTAAAATATCTATAGCAATTACAAATATTAAACTGAAGATTATAACTAAAATCGTAGATGCAAATACTTTGTCTAGGGCATAAGAACTTTTTGCCCTAACCATATACACACCAAGACCAATACTTCCACCAAGCCACTCAGCTACAGTAGCAGCCACAAAGGCATATGTAGCTGAAATTTTTAATCCTGTAAATAAACTTTCTAAGGACATGGGAAGTTTTAAGTGTATAAATGTATTTAATTTACTTGCATTCATAGTTTTAAATAAATTAATATAATCTTTATCAATATTTTCTAGACCATCTACAAAGTTAATTAATATGGGAAAAAAGCAAGTCATCATTACCATAATTATTTTTGGTAATGTGCCAAATCCAAACCAAATAATAAGCAATGGTGCTATAGTTATGGTAGGTATCATTTGAGATACTAACATAATTGGATAAAAACACTTTTTTATAATTGGAATAAAATCCATAATAACACCTATAAATGATGCCAATAATATGGACAAGATAAATCCCAAAACTGATTCTTTTAATGTGATAAATGTATTTATTTGAAGATTTTGCCAATCCACTATAAATATTTTTAAAATTTTACTTGGTGATGGCAGAATATATGATGGTATACTTTTATTTACTACAATAAACTGCCAAACTAATATAATAGTTATAAATGTTATAATGGGATAAATATAATTTTTTATTTTATCTGTGATTTCTAAGTTTATTTTCAATTGTCAAGCCTCCAGCTTTTTCATCAATTCTAGCAACTGTAATGACTCTCTCACACCCTAGTTGAAAAGGAATTTTATGTACTGTTTTTAGTAAATCAAATACTTCATCAAATTCACCTTCAAAGGTAGTACTCATTGCACCTATTTCATATTTAAGACCACTTTTTTTAATTTTTTCGATACAAGCATCAACTACTTTATACATTTCATCTTCACCTGTGTAAGGTCTAAGAGGCATTACTGCAACATCTGCTATAATCATAATTTTCACTCCCTTTTAATAAATTTTATTTCCTAAATATATAATAAATTGATATTTAGCATAATTTTCTTACAACTAAAAAATGCTATACCTATAGGCATAGCATTAATAACCGAACTTATGACTCAAATTTTTATGAGAATAAGATTAGATAGAGCTTTCCTACGCTGGCATTATCCAGATCAGGTATAAGGGTCGGTTAATAAACCTCTCAGCCCCATAGGGCACCCCTAGCAAATTTTTACATACAAGTTAATTGTAGTATACTTTAATAAATTGTCAACTGAAAATTTATTAAAATTAAAAAAATAAAAACAATTACCAGTGCTATAATATAAATATCTAGAATAATAAGGGGGGAACACAATGAATGAAACATTAAAAAATCTAGAAGAAAGAAGAAGTATAAGAAAATATAAAGATGAACAAATAAGAGATGAACAGTTAAATGAAATATTAGAAGCAGGGACTTATGCTCCAACAGGTATGGGTGCTCAATCACCAGTAATGGTTGTTATACAAGATAAAGAAACTATTAGGGAATTATCAAAAATGAATGCAGATGTTATGGGAACAAATTCAGATCCTTTTTATGGAGCTCCTACAGTTATAGTAGTTCTTGCTGATAAAAATCGACTTACTTATGTGGAAGATGGATCACTTGTTATGGGAAATCTGATGAATGCAGCACATGCAGTTGGAGTAGATTCCTGCTGGATACATAGGGCAAAAGAAGTTTTTGAAAGTGAAAAAGGTAAAGAATTATTGAAAAAATGGAATATAGAAGGGGACTATGTGGGAATAGGTAACTGCATACTTGGATATAGAGACTGCCAATATCCAAAAGCAAAACCAAGAAAAGCTGGATATATAGTTAGAGTTTAAATTAAGATAATAAAAATAAGAAAGTGTTTGAATAAGAAAATATAGTTCAAAGACTTTCTTATTTTATATTAATAAATAATTAAAGATAATAAAAGGAAGAATAAGAATAATAGGAAATATAATTGTGTAGAAAGGAAGCGAAATTTATTGAGTAAAGAAGATAATGAAAATTCTAATTATATATTAGAAAATTTTAATAAATTTTTTAGTCAATTATCTCAAGAATTTCCACCAAAGGATGCTTATAAAATATATAGTGAAAAAGCATTAATAGCTACAGATGGAGATGAGGCCATTGAACTAATGAAAAAATCTCTACAAGAAAGCAAAAAACTTATAAAAAACAATACTATAGAAGAAAATATGGGCAAGCTTTGGACAGTAGAAAATGCCAGGCCTTTTATAAAATGCAAAAAAGATTTAGGAAAACTTTATGAAAAAAATAATTATATAGATTTAGCCATAAAAGAATATGAAGACATATTAAAGTTGGATAAAGATGATAATATAAATATAAAATATGAATTAGTACCCATATTTTTTAGTAAAAAAAGATATAAGGATATCTATGATTTAACTGAAAAGTACAGTGTTGAAAACTCTTTATTTATGTTATATCTTAAATCCCTTTATTATTTTTGTGAAAATGATAATATAAACTCTAAAAGATTTATAAAAAGGTCATTAGATACTAATATTTATGTAACACAGTATATGCTTTTTATAAAAGAAGATGAAGATTTAAATACTATTTCTAGAGATGAATTTATTGGAATGGTTTTTGCAAAGGAAATGATTCGCTCTTGGGGTCAAAGTGAACTAGCTATGACTTGGTTGATGAATGAGTATTTTACTTATTGTCATAAATACGATATAGATGTAATCTTAACAAAAGATAAGGTGAAAAATAAAATAAGAGAATTTTTCCATAAATAAAATTCATAAAAGTCTTAGAAGAGTTTCTAAGGCTTTTTTATATAATGTTATTAAAATTATTGTAAAAGTACATAATTGTATATATTGGATATTATTTTATATTGTCGTTTAAATTAATTAAAGAAAGGCAAGGAGGGATATAGAAATTGAAGCAACATGAATTTAATGGCATTACTGAATTTAAAAATAACTTACAGTCAAAGGATATAAAAATATGGATATATACTTTACCTGTAAAAGATATAGATAAAAAACACAAAGAAAATTATAATAATATAAAAATTTTAAAAAGTAAAAATAAAGATATATCAATTATTGAGTTTAATGAAAATCTTATTGGATCATTTAGTGAAATAAAAAACTGGAGTAAAATAAAATATAAAAAATATGAATTTAGAAATATAAAAAACGAAATATCAACAGAACGAAAATTATTGGAAAGAATGCTATTGCAAGAAATAAGGCAAAGTATAGATAAATCAAAATATGAAGTTATAAATAATGAAAAAAACAGTGTATACTTAAAAGAACCTTTATTAAAAAAAAATAATGTAATTCTAAAAAGAAAAATTAATTTTGATATAAATATTAATGAAGAAGAAAATATAATAATAGGATTTGATTTATCACATAGCTATGATTATATGAATACTTTGGATAAAGAATTGAAAAGTCTACAATCAGGCGATAAAGTTAAAGATTTTTATAATAATATATGTTATGAATTTATATCATTGGCTGACTTTACTATAAGTGATGTAAATGAATATATGCACTGTTCTATAATAGATTATTACAAAAATAAAAATCAATTCTACATAGTGGATAAATTAAATCCTAAAACAAAGGCAGTGTTGGTACTAGCTCAAAATAAAAATATTTTTCCTTATATACCAAATCGACTGAAAAGAGTATGTGACTATGGAAATTTACCAAGTAAAGCATTAAGACAGTGCAATGAATTTACAAAGTTAAATGCAAATAAAAAGATGCAATTATCCATAGATTTGATCATGGACATATTGAAAAATTCTAAATACATAAAATTTTGCAAAAAAAATATGTTGATAGAAAGTTTGGGATATGAAAAGCATAGTTTGATGAAACCACAATTTATCTTTGGAAATGATAAAAGACATAATAACATACTATATGGACTACCTGAAAATGGATCATATGAAAATAGAGAAATAAATATTAGATATTTTATAGATCCTAATATATTAAAAGATAAGTTTAAATACGACAAAATGATAAACTTTTCTTGTAATTTAGAGCAGTTTTCAAATAAAATGGGCGTGATTTTAAATAGAGAAAAAAGCAATGTAAACTTTAAATCTATAAATATTGATAACAAAGACAAATTTGAATGTGATATACGAAAAATAGCTTATAATTATAAAAACCCCGTTGTAGTTATAATGGATGATGAAAACTGTGAAAAGTACTACTTATCAATAAAAAAGATTTTTGGTAAAAAGCATAATATAGCAACTCAATTTGTAACCTTCAGTACGCTAAATTATAATGAAAAAAATAAAAATGCCATATTGTTGAATATTCTTCTTGGTATATATGGTAAAAGTGGTATACAGCCATGGATTTTAGATAAACCACTTACATCAGATTGTTATATAGGTTTAGATGTGAGCAGAGAAAATAAGATAAACACAGCAGGAATAATTCAGATTGTGGGAAAAGATGGTCGTATTTTAAAAAGTAAAACCATAGTAGCACCTCAAAGGGGTGAAAAAATAAATACACAAACAATTAAGGAAATTTTCTATGAAGCTGTTACATCTTATGAAAAAATATATAAAGAACCACTGAAACACTTAGTAATTCATCGAGATGGAATTACAAGAGAAGAGCTGGAAGTATTAAAAGAAACTTCTAGGAATTTAGATATAAAATTTGAATATATAGAAATAACTAAAAATGTAAATAGAAGAATGGCAACTTTTAAAGTTGATGATAAATTGTGGGAAACACAGATGGGAGCATATTATAGCAAAGATGATTTTGCATATATGATAACAACAAATCCTTATGGAAAAATTGGTATGGCAAAACCACTTAGAATAAGAAGAGTTTATGGCAACCAACCCATGGAACATATAGTAGAAGATGTGTATAAGCTTAGTTTTATGCATATTGGAAGTATATTAAAATCCAGACTTCCAGTTACTACTCATTATGCAGATTTAAGCTCAATTTATGGAAGTAGGGAGCTAATGCCAAATAATATGGATAACAATGCCCTACATTTTATATAAAAAAAGATAAACAACTTAAAAATTGTTTATCTTTTTATTTTAAATATTTTTAAAAAATTTATCCTCTAACTCCCAAAAACTCATAGGTTTACCAAAGTAATATCCTTGAACTTCATGGCATCCGAGAGATTTTAATATATCTAATTGTTCTTTTGTTTCAACACCTTCAGCAATAACATTAAGATTTAAATCATGACACATGGAAATTATAGCCTTAACTATATTATAATTATCTTGATTAGTATTAATATCTGTAACTAGCTCTAAAGCAATCTTAAGAGTATTTATAGGATATTTATTTAAATATGCTAAAGATGAATAACCTGTACCAAAATCATCAATAGAAATTTGCACACCTAATTCTTTTAAAGATAATAGTTTTTGTAGTGCGCCCTTTTCATCTTCAATAGCACAGCCTTCTGTAATCTCCACATCAATCCAATGAGGTTTCATATTATATTTGCTTATACAATTACTTATACTAGATATCATATTACTTGAAGCGAACTGTTTTGGAGAAACATTTATACCAACCTTAATATCTCTATTATATCTATCATTAAGATATTTAATTTTTGCACAAGCATTATCTAAAATCCACTCCCCTATATTTATAATAAATCCATTTTCCTCTGCAATGGATATAAATTCAAAAGGAGGAATAAATCCAAGTTCTGAATTATTCCATCGAATTAGGGCTTCTACACCAATAAGTTCTTCAGTTTGGATACTAATCTGAGGTTGGAAATAAATAGATAACTCTTCTTTAGCAATAGCATCATATAACCTATTTTCCAGCTCTAGCTTTCTATTTTCTTCTTTTTTCATAGCACAGTTATATAAACGTGAAGTATTTTTTCCTGAATTTTTAGCACTATATAAGGCTATATCAGAAAATTTCATTAAATCTGAACGATTATTACCGTTTATTGGATAGACGGATATACCAATACTAATAGTAGAATTTATAGTAATTCCATCAATTATAAATGGTTGCCTAAAAATACGTACTAAGTGGCGAGATTTTTCAAGGGCTTCATACTCATCATTTAAATTATTTAAAATAATAATAAACTCGTCGCCACCTTGTCTAGCAAGAAAATCATTTGGTCCAAGATTTTCTTTAAGTCTTTGACAAGTTGCTATTAACAATTTATCTCCTATATCATGGCCATACCAATCATTAATAGATTTAAAGCGGTCTAAATCTAAAAAGAGTAATGCAAATTTATTTGTTGAATTACATTTAGCTATAAGATTGTCTAGGTAATCCACAAAATTTCTTCTATTAGGAAGAGATGTAAGTGGATCAATATTAGCTAAAAGATACAATTCATTGTTTTTAGATTTCACGTCTTCTAAAGTTTTTAATAAAGTTTCATTAATTAATAGATAATCTTTGTTAAGTTTTTCATTAGTCAAAGAAGTATCAATATATTTAAGAGAAATTCGTCTAAAAATCAAAATAGTTATAAATAAAAGTGTAACTAAAATATGATTGCTTTCAATTATACATATAAAAAATAATATTAAAATAGATATACGTATACGATTACGATGATCTGTAATATCAACATTTGAATTTTCATAATCAGGTAAAAAATCATCTGTTATATAAAAAGCAAAACAAGATAATGTAAGTAGACCCAATGTTCTTCCTAAATTAGTAATTAGAAAAAATAAATAAGCATTATTAACTGTATTGAGATTAAAAACAAAATAATAATGAATAAATTCAGCTATTGCATAAATATTAAACCCTAAAGTTAAAAAACTTATAAATGATGTAAATTTATATAGTTGGAATAAAATAAGTATTCCAAGTGCTATAAGAAAAGCACTAAATAATAATATTACAGAAAAGTAAGTTTCAAATTTCCAATTAACTATTTTATGAGGACTTTTTGATATAAAAATATCCCAAGCTATATATACTATAAAAATAGTGAAAACAAATAAGTTTAGTAAAATGTAACTCAAATCCCATTTAGTTGATAAGTAGACGATTAAGTTGCATATGGCAATAAATAAGCCAATGCTACAAATCAAATAAAAAATACGACTAGAGGAACTTGGAAAAAATTTTACATTGAAGATGTCTATTAAACTTCCAATGAAATATGAAAAAATACTGAAAGTAAGTACTTTATAATATTTTTTAAACTTCTTATTTTTTTTATAAGCTTTATATGATAAAACAGTAGCTACAGCCATGCTAATAGCTAAGAGTATATAATTTAGGGTAAAACTGTTGTTTTTAAAACTATAAATAGATAGTAAAAATGTTAGGATTACGTAAGTCACTAATCCAGATGCTATTTTTCTTAAGGTAATCATATTTTTTCTCCCTATATGTTTGTCTTTTTTATTATAGAACATTGGATGACATATGAAAAGAATTGTACGTAAAAAAAATAATGTCTGAAAAAAGAGACTATTTAAAATTTTGACTAAAAATGTAATGTTTTATATGAAAAATTTTAAATACTTGTTGATAATAAAACTTATATTTCTTACTATTAAATTATATAACAAACATATGATTTGAATAAACAAACTTATATTCTAAAAGAGGGATTTGATATGGCATCAAAAAAGAAATATTACTGGATAAGATTAAAAAATGATTTTTTTAGTGATGGTAGAATAAAAAAGCTTAGAAAGATAGATGATTCAGATACTTATGTACTTATTTATTTGAAACTATTACTTTTATCAATAAAAAATGATAAGTCATTAATTTATAGTAGTTTATCAGATGACTTTGTTGTTTTGATATATGAAAGTTTGGAAAATAGTTTTGAAGAAGAAATAGCTATGAAAATTGATGAGGAAGAAGATAAAGTAAAGAAAACAATTGAGTTTTTGTTGGAATATAAAATGATGATTAAGTTAAATGAAAAGAATTCAAAGTACAAATAAAATAAAGAAGATACCTCTTACAAATGCTCAACGTCAAAGAAGGTTTAAGGCTAAAAAAAGTTGTGAAAAAAAGGATATGTAGTGATGATAGAGGATGAGGTCAATAGAAATAAATACAATGGATGTTATTATTTAGCTATAAAGAAAGACAAGTATAAATGTAGTATGTGCTCAGGGAAGAAACAGCTTAATGTTAGTGTAGTAAACGAAAATAATAATGTGATAACAGTTTATGATAATGATAGTATTGACTCAATAACTTTTTGATAACCATTTGTGGAGATTGTTATCAAAAAGTTATTGAGTCAAAAAAGTTTGGTGAAGATGTAGCAAATTCAATGAGTATGAATAATGGTAACGCAAATGTAGATATAGAGAAAGAAAAAGATTTAGAAAATAATGAGAGTAAAAACTTAATAGAAATAATTAAGTTATATGAAGAAAACGTAGGTATGATTTATCCAGCAAAGAGGGATTGGTTTATTGAGGTGTCTAAAATAATTGAAGTGGATTTATTTAAAATAGCAATTGAAATTTGTATAGATAAAAATAATGTAAAACCCTCATATTTAAGGGGAATTATTCAAAAGTGGATAAATGATAGTATATTTACTATAAATGATTTAAATAAAAAGGAGATGGAGTATAAGAATAGACAGTCAAAGGGTAAAAAGTTCAAATCTTTTGAAATGAAAGTAGAGGATAAAGATATAGATTCTAAGATGCTGGTTGAAATAGAAGAAATGGAAAGAGAATTAAGCTATAAATAGTATATGATTGAGGTGGGTTAAATATAAAAGTTGAGTATCATAGTATATATATTTTAAATAATTGGTTTAAAAATTACACATATACAGATGTTTTAAAATATATAGAATCTGTAGGATGTTATTACTTTTATAATGAAATACCATTAGATTTTTTAGGATTATAGTAATAGTGTTATTTATAGTAAAATAGTCAATACTCCATATAGGAAGGAGTGATTTTTATAAACACTATAGAAAAAACTACTGTATGGAGTTTTCCTGATAGAGGAAACTGGTTAACTCATAAGGGAGATTATCCTGGAAATTGGAGTCCTCATGTACCTAAAAATATAATATTAAGATATTCTACAGAAGGAGATATAGTATTAGATCAATTTGTAGGAAGTGGTACGACATTGATAGAAGCTAAAAGATTAAATAGAAGATGTATAGGCTCAGATATTAACGAAAATGCCTTAAATATTTGCAGACAAAGAATTGATGAAAGTAATAATATTTTTATAAAAAAACAGGATGCACGATATTTAAATTTATTAAAAAATAATAGTATTGATTTAATATGTACTCATCCACCATATGCAGATGTTATTGAATATAGTAAAAATATACAAGGTGATTTATCATTATTAGAATTAGATGAATTTTATAATCAAATGGAATTAGTAGCAAAGAGTTGTTATAGAGTTCTTAAGCCTAATAAATATTGTGCCATATTAATGGGAGATAGAAGAAAAAAGGGATTAATAGAACCTATTGGATTTAATACTATGAATATATTTATTCAACTAGGTTTTAAGCTAAAAGAAATAGTAATTAAAGAACAACATAATTGTAAGAATACAGATAAATGGAAAGAAATTAGTTTAAAAAGAAATTTTTTACTTATAGCACATGAATATTTATTTGTGTTTATTAAAAAATAACCTCTTAATTATAAAATTAGGAGGTTTTTATTTAATTTATACTCTTATTATTATATACTGAGATATATGGTAGAAAGTTATATTTATGGGGGAGTTTTATGAAAAGAATTAATTATTATGACATAAAAAAATTAGAAACAAATGATGATGTTTTTAACTATTTAATAGATACTCTAATAGAAAGTATATATACATGGGATTACTTTACACAGTTTGATAAATGTATAAGTAATGCAGAAAAATTTAAAAAAGAATTAAATTTATTAAATACATTACTGGGACTATCAGAAGAAGAAATAGAAGATAAGCTAATATCTATAATAAATGAACATGCAAACGTAAAAAAAGCATTATTGCTTCTTATTGCATTGAGACCTGTTAAATTAAAAGAAACTGCTATAATTAATGATTTTGAAATATTAACAAGTAGTAATAAGTTTGAATTATTTACGAAAAAAGATATTCTGACAAAAGAAGAAGAAAAAGATATACTGTACTTCTTTAAAGAAACTGGATTAGAAAGATTCTTTGTTAACAAAGAAGTATCAAGTTTACTAGATTATTGTAAAGGTGTAGAAGTTGGACTAGATACTAATGCTAGAAAGAATAGAAGTGGACAAACTATGGAATCTATATGTGAAAGGTTTGTTGAAGAATTTTGTGAAAAACATAATTTTAATTACATAGTTCAAGCTACAAGTAAAAGAATAAAAGAAGAATTTAATATAGAATTGAAGATGGATAAAATGGAAAGAAGAATAGACTATGCAATAAAAACTAGTAGTAATTTATATTTAATAGAAGTGAATTATTATGGTAGTGGAGGCTCTAAGTTAAAAGCAACAGCAGGAGAATATAAAGAGTTAAGTGATTTTATCAAATCACAAGGATATAGGTTTATTTGGATTACTGATGGTAAAGGATGGAATACAGCGAAGGCACCATTAAAAGAAACATTTGAACATGATGATTATATATTTAATTTAAATATGATTAAAGATGGTGTTTTAGAGGAAATAATTAAATAAGTTGGATAGAGAAAGGATTATTTTAAATATGACATACGAAGAAAATGCAGCATTAGGTGATAATATAGAATTTAATAAAAAATATCAACGTAAGGAGTATTTTAACTCTTCAAATGCAAATTCAACTAGAGAAATAGCTTTAAACAATGTAAGTAAAGTTGAAATTATTAGGGAACAATTTCATAATGCAGTAGATGAAATGGCTACTAACTTTGATATTGAGATATCATACGATATTAAAAATGTAAATAAAATAAATATACATATGAAACATGATGGAAAACCATTCATTGATTTACAAGAAATAATAAATTGCTATTTTAAAGTAGGTAATACGAGTAAAAAGAAAAGTAAAGTAGACACAATAGGTGGAAAAGGATTTGGAGCAAAGTTATCTATAGTAGGAGATATGCTTTTAATAAATTCATATACAAATAAATATATTATTAAGGTTGAAATTGAAAATCCAATAAAACAATTGGAGAATATAATTGAAGGAAATATTGATTATATTGATGTAAATTATAAATATATAAAGAATGATACGAAATTTAAAGGGGTAGAGATAAGTTTATTAGGAGTAGATCCGGGTTATTTTTATCATTTTTCGCATGAATATATATACCAGTATATAAAAATGTTTACAGTTATATATAAAAAACAAGTATCTCCTATATCTGTTAGAGTAAAAGGGCTAGAATTTAATAGGTTACGAGATATGTCATCATATAACTCAAAGGAGGAATACAGAGTAGTTGTAAATGATAGTTACTATACTTATTCAAAACATATTAATACAAGATATGACTTTCAGATAATAGAAAGCGGTGATTTTGAAAGAGATATAGAAAGTGTTGTATTAGAAAGTAATAAAATAAAGTATTTTGACAGCACAGGTAAAGGTTTTGAAGATTATCAGGATGAATATGATAAGATACAAGAAATAATTTATAGTATACAAGATGATAAAGCTGATAGTAGTTTATCATCATTTAAAGTATTATTTTTAGGAAAAGAAAAAGAATATAAAGAAAGAATTTATCCTTTAATAAAGCGCGGAAAGTTTAAACAGAAAGAATCAGATTTTTTTGGCATATATCCAGAGAAAAATGGCGTTATTTTACCTAAAAGAATTGATATTAGAAATATAGGAGGAGGGGGAAATGGATTTAATCAGTACTTTGGGATATTTGATGCACCAAATATAGGATTAGGTGTTGATAGAAATAGTTATAATGGTGTAGAATCAAACTTTAAAATACAGATGGGAATTAAAGATATTATGAAGATAATTGATTCTATTGTAAAGAAAAAAAGAAAATTAGAACATGAAAACCCAGAAAATAATGAAACTAATATACCATCGAACACTCCAACTGTAGGAAATAGTGGAACTAATACACCACCGAACACTCCAACTGGGGGAAATAAGGGAACTAATACACCACCGAACACTCCAACTGGAGAAAATAATGATAAATATAGGCATAAAAATAAATATAGAAAGAAATTAGCTTATGAATTAAGACAAAAAGCAATAGATAAATGTATGAATACAAACATGATTATTTTAAAAAATCAATCAGATCAAGAAGTAAGTATAAGTGAGCCTAGCTGTGAGAATGATGTATTATCAATGTTATACATTTTAAATTTTATAAAACCAGAGGAACTAGGTATTAATATTATAGATCATAATCCGTCGGAAGGAATTGATTGTTATTGTTTACCTTATGGTATGAATAAGAATAGAGAAAACCTGGAAAAATATGGTTATTGGGTTGAGTTAAAGTATAAATTAGATATTAATTTTAATCATGAAATAAATGAAATTAAAAAAATTATATGTTGGGAAATGAGTGATTCAGTAGGAAAAAAAGCTAAGTCTATAAAAGATAAAAATAATAATTATTATAAAGTTATAAAAAGAGAAGATAAAGCTGGATTTTATGATTTAATATCTACAGATGAGAACGCTATAGAAAATGGTGAAAATTCAGGAATAGATGTTATAGAATTAAAAAAAGTTTTTGAAAACTCATTAGAAAAAGCATTTATATAATATTAATAAAGTTATAATTTTATAATTAAAAAATAAAATTTTTAATTTTCTATAGATAAACTATTGATATAATGTAATAATATTACTAATAAATTTGAAAATATGTTGTTATATTCAAAGTAGGCGAAGATAGTGTATAAAATATAACTTTATATAGGGGATATTGATTAAAAGAACGTAGATATGCCATTTATCAAATCGCCATATCTTTATCTAATGCATATATAGCTTGCAAGTTATGAAACATATTAAAAATCAATATAGGATAAAGTTTATTTGTTTTTAAGGAAAATAAAAATTTAATAAACAATAGATTAGTAAATTTAAGAGAGTTAAAAAATATAAAATCAAAATATGAGACAGCGAATGGGAAGGATGAAGAAATAGACATGATAGAAGTCGGGAAAATAAAACCATTCATAAAATGGGCAGGAGGCAAAACTGAACTTCTGCCAGTTTTAGAACAACAATTACCAAAAGAAATAAGAAAAAATAAAGAGATAGATACATATATAGAGCCATTTGTAGGAGCAGGTGCAGTGTTTATATATTTATCTTCAAACTATAAATTTAATAGAATAATAATCAATGATATTAATTACAAATTAATAAATGTTTATAAATCTATAAAAAATAATTGTAATGAGTTGATATATGATTTAGAACAGTTGAAGAAAGAATATTTATCATATGAGGAAGATGAAGATAAAAAAGAAATGTATTTAAGAATTCGAGATGAATTTAATAATTGGAAAAGTGTAAATAAGATTAAACAAGCAGCTAATTTTATATTTATCAACAAAACGTGCTTTAATGGGTTATATAGAGAAAATAGTAAAGGTGGATACAATGTTCCTTGGGGACAGCATAAATCACCTTCTATGTATGATGAAATTCAAATTAGGAATATGTCAAAAATTCTAAATACAAAAGATAACGAAGGAAATGAAAAAGTAATAATTTGTTGTGGAGAATATAAGGATTTAGAAAAATATGTTGATGAAAATACACTTGTTTATATGGATCCTCCTTATAGACCGATAACGAAGAGTGGATTTACCTCTTATAACAAAAGTGGATTTAATGATGATGCACAGATTGAATTAGCCAAATTTTATGAAAAGTTAAGTTATAAGGGTGCAAAGGTAATGCTTAGTAATTCTGATCCTAAAAACTATCAAGAAGATGATGAATTTTTTGATGATTTATATGGTAAGTTTAATATTCAGAGGGTTAGTGTTAGTAGAATGATTAACTCTAAAGGAACTGGAAGAGGTAAGGTTAAAGAAATATTAGTAACGAATTATAAGTAAATATAAATAATAAAAAAACTCTATTTCTAGAGTTTTTTTATTTGAAAATTATGGTGGTAAATTTGTGAGTTAAGTTATAATTGATTTAAATATAAACATATTGGGGGAAAATATATATGGTAAGTTATTCACAAGGTATACAGAAAATGAAGAGAGATAGTAATGAAATAATATCAATCATGGATATAAGTTGTACATATGAAAATATTTATGTATTTCCAGGTAAATTGTCTCAAAATGATATAGTATTGAAATATAAGAAAAATGGTACGAGAAGACGAACTCCTAAGCATATACACTTTGTAATAGATTTGTTAATTAAAAAGGAGCATAATGATAAACTAGTAAAATCTTTCATTGATACATTATTAATTAGATGGGAAAGTATACAAGGGTTAAATCAAAGAACATACAATTGCATTTATAGTAATTTAGTTATTTCAAGAGATATTAACATATTAAATAAATATAATGAATTAAATACATACGGAGAGTACTCTATAGAATTTTTATTACATTTTGGAGAGTTATTAATGTTACAAGAAAAAACTAATATGCCAGGAGCATATATGTTTAAAAAAGTAATGGAAAGTATAAAAGATGATAAAGATATATATTCTATAGTTTCTACAGCCACACATAATGGAAGATAGTAATAGTTGGGTAATTATTAAGTTGTGGTGAAATTATAAATAAAAGATATAATCAAATTTACTTTAAAGAATAAACTTTATAAATGTAAAGATTTATATTATAGAATCAGGGAGAACTACAGGTGGAAAAAATAGAAAAATTTTTAAATAGATTAAAAGAATTAATAAATAAAAAGTGTGACTATAAATGTAAAACTATATCAGGCAAGCCATATATGGGTGGAGGTCAATTATTAAATAAACCAGTAACCCTATTATGTTATTACTCTTCACAGAAGAAAAACATTGGAATAAGTTTAGAATCACAAATAAAGAGTGGATTTATAATTATCAAGAATTTATATGAAGTAAAAAAAGCTGATTTAAATAAGTTAGGATACAATATTGATATTTCTTTAGGAAGTAAAAATAAAAATTGGAGTAGATTAAAAATATATAAATCAATTAATCCAGAAAATTTATTAGATTATGCAGAAGAATTATCAGAGATATTTGTTAAATATAAAGATATAGTTGAAGATTACATACGAAATAAAAATAATACATGGATATTTCAAGGAAATCCTAAAGTATTTGATATAGATACATATTTAAAAGAAAATAAAGTAGTAACTTGGGATATAAGACAAGAAAGATTTGCAGATAGAATCAAAAGTAATGATGAAGTGTATATTTGGAGATCTAATGGAAAACAAGCAGGTGGAATTATTGCCTATGGAAAAATTATAAAAGAAACTTATTTAGATGATGAAAATGATAAGGTTGTAGATATAGAAATTTTGGAATATAAACTTACAAAAGAAGAAGGAATGTTACTTAGAGATGACCTAAAAAATGATGTAGTTATGTCTAGTTTATCTATTATAAGACAGCCTAATGCAACTAATTTTGAAATTAATGAAGAACAAAATGATTATTTAAGTAAATTATGGAATCAAGAAATATCATATGATTACATAGGAGGTAGTATGGATACTAGATATTTTTATGAATTTAAGGAAGTAGCAAATGAATGGTTTAATAAAAATAAATCGTGGTTAGAAGAAAATTATAATTTCTTTAATAAATTTAAGAAAAAAGAATTCTTAAAAAATTTAAAATGGGAAGATATACAAGAATTAGGTAATCATATAAATGCTTTTAATAGCCTTGCTCTAGCAAAAGGTCGTGCATTGGGGAAACCTAATCATCCAATAGAACACTATAGAGATAGTATTATATACTTAATTTATGGTGATGGTAGTTTAAAAGAAAGAATTGATGGGTTTAGATGGAATGAAAAATATAAATTATTTGGTTTTGGAGAAAGTGTAATAAGTGAGATAGTAGGGAATTTATTTCCTGAGGAACTATGTTTAGCAAATCAAAGGGATATTTTTGCATTGGAAGAAATATTAAATATAGATGTTAAGTATGTTAGAGGTGATTCTTATGGAGAAAAATATATTAAATTTAATAATGCTATAAAATCAAATGATATACCTAAATTATATATAGATATAGTTGGAAAGAAAACAGATTTACCATTAAATTATGAAATAGATCAGTTCTTCAGCTATTTATATGAAACATATAAAGATAACGCTATAGAACCTACTCCACCAATTATAATTGAGCCACAAAAAGAATATAAAGTAGAAGATATTCTACAAGATGTTTTTATAGGGCAATCAAAAATAGAAGACATAATATTAAACCTAGACTACAAAAAAAACATAATATTACAAGGACCTCCAGGAGTTGGGAAGACTTTTGTGGCAAAAAAACTATGTTATCTTCATCAAGGATATAAATGTGATGACCAAATAGAAATGGTACAATTCCATCAATCCTACTCATATGAAGACTTCATAAGAGGATATAGACCAAACTCTCAAGGTGGATTTTCATTAAAAGATGGCGTATTTTACAAATTTGTGCAAAAAGCTATATCTGAGCCTGATAAAAAATATTACTTTATAATAGATGAAATAAACAGAGGAAACCTAAGTAAAATCTTTGGTGAGCTTATGATGTTAATTGAAACGGATAAAAGAGGTAAGGGTTATCAAGTTAGCCTAACTTACCAAGAAAATAATGAAAAATTCTATATTCCAGAGAATTTATACATAATAGGAACTATGAATACAGCAGATAGGTCACTAGCCATGGTAGATTATGCATTAAGAAGAAGATTTGCCTTTATAGATATTGAACCTGCTTTTGATAATCTTGTTTTAAGAAGTCATTTTGAAAAATATTTAGGTAAGGAAATGACGGATAAAATAATATTAAAAATAAATAAATTAAATAAAGAAATAGAAAAAGATAGTCTAGATTTAGGTAAAGGCTATAGAATAGGTCACAGCTATTTTACACCAACGGAAAAAATTAAAGACGTGAATAAGTGGTATAAAATGATAATTAAAATGGAGATAGAACCACTTATAAGAGAGTATTGGTTTGACAAAAGTGATGAAGAAATTCAACCGAAAGTAGATGATTTACTTAATGACTAGGAATATACCAATACAAAATATTTACTATATGCTTTGTTATTCTTGGAATAGAGCAGAAGAAGTTAAAAATTTAAGTTTAAAAGGTATAAAAGGGAATAATTTTTACGATTTGCTATCTTTAGCGTTATGTAATTCAGTTTCAAAAATAATTAAAAGAGGTATTTATAAAGAATATATTTATACAAATAAAGAAACCTACTCATTAAAAGGAAAGATAGATTTTGGAGTAAGTTTAAAGAAAAATAGCTTGAAAAATGGAAGAGCATATTGCCAATTTGATGAGTTTAGTGATGACATTATACATAATCAAATTATAAAGGCAACTCTTTATAATATTTTGAAATACAAAAACATAGATAAAAATATAAAAGATAGAATTATTAAGATTTATCATTATTTTGAACATATAAGCAGTATAAAACTAAATAAATTTGCTTTTGAACAAGCTAAAGTTCATAAAAATAATAGTCATTATAAGTTTAGTCTAGATATTTGTAAATTAATTTATAATGATATGATAGTTGATGAATCAAGTGGTAATATTTCTTTTAATTACAAAGAAGAAGAAAAATTAGCATACTTATTTGAGGATTTCGTAAGGAATTTTTATAAAATTCATTTAGAAGATGCTTATATTAGTAGAGAAAATATTAAATGGGATGTTGTGGGGGATGAAGTGAATTTTCTTCCTATAATGCAGACAGATATAACTATAAAAAGAGAAAATGAAATTATAATAATGGATACGAAATATTATAAAAATACATTATCTAGTAATATGGGGTATGATAAATATCACAGTACTAATATGTATCAGATATTTTCATACTTAAAAAATGTAGAAGCTAAGGGTGGTTTATATAAAAATTCTAAAGGAATATTGCTATATCCTCAGGTTGATAAGTCGTTGGACAATGCTTATGAATTACAAGGACATACATTAAAGATATGTACTGTAAACTTAAATGATGATTGGCAAAATATACATAATAGATTAATTGAAATTGTGAAATAAATTTAATAACAAAAAAGACGAAGTTTAGATACGGTTTATAGGGATTTAAAATAATCTGTTCCTAGCAAAACATAGGAACACCAATAGGAACACCCTTGAAACAAGACAAATACTGACATTGAGGGGAACTGTTCCTATGTTCCTAAGCTTTTATACTTAATGCTATATATAGATATATATATACTTATATTATTATACTTTATATATAGCATTTATAGGAACATAGGAACAAAAAAGATGAGCATAAGTAATTGCAATAGATACAGGGCGTTCCTAAGAATGTTCCTATGAAACCTAAGGAACACATAGGAACAGTAAAATATAAAAAGTTAATAATTAAATCCAGTTTATGTTAATCTAGTAATATATCGGTAAAGAAAGAAATATAAAATGGGATTAATAAACGCATTTAAAAGTATATTTGGGAGAAGAAAAGAAAAAGCATATGAGAATATAGATGAAAATCAAATACCAGAAGAGCTTAAATCTTTAATTGGAAAAGTTTAAAGACGAGAAATCTATGAAGCATTCTTCAATTAGACACCAAGCAGAACATGATGTAATACCGAATAATATAGAAGATTTCAAAATAGTACAAGAAAAATCAGACTCTCAAGTTTCAATTATTAAATTATAAATGCCAAGTAAATATATATTTATTAATAAATATAAGACGCAGTTTAGATGCGTCTTATATATTATCACAAAGTTTTTTCATAAGAGAAATTAACTCATCAGACTCCTTCTTATTAAAACCTTCCAAAATCTTATCATACCATGAATCTTGATAATCATTTATAGATTTTAAAATATCCAGGCCACTATCAGTAAGACATAAACTGAAAAATCTATTGTCGTCATCTCTTTTTACTTTTGTAACATAATTAAGTAATTCTAGTTTCTTTATATTTCTAGTAACAATGGCACTATCTACATTTAAAAGCTTTGCTATATCCTTTAAATTGCAGTTTTTATTATTATCTATCAACATCATACAGCGCCACATATTAAGAGTTATATTATATTTTGATAATTTTACTTCAGAGTGCTTAATAAAAGACCTATTTAAATCTGATAAATATTTACCTAATACTTTATATGACAATCACATTCCTCTTTTCTAATTACTTTTTTTTTCGTAAATTATAGGATCAACGAAACCAAAAGTTATTTTACCATTTTTTCTAAATACTTCGCTAACATACATTTTACCATCTTCTATTCTTTCCTTTAAAGTAAATTCTGTTTCACTAGAGAAGTTGCTTATACTTTCACCTTCATAAACACCGTTATTTTCTTTATAGACCATAGGTGTAAATTTAGATGAAATTTTAAGCTCATTGTAGTTTATTACTAAATCTTCGTTATCATTTCTAAAATCAGCTTTAGATATATTTTCTGGTAAATCATAAGAAGTTAATACAACATTGTTATCTTTATTTAATGTAAATAAAAATAAATGAGGAAGTACATTTTTGAATTTTCCTTGTTCATAATAACTTTCTTCAATAACAAAATATCCTTCAAAGTTTTCTGGTAAGTTTTTAATTTTATGGTTACAAACATTGTTTATATGTCTTGCTTTAGGATGTACAACTTTTCCAGATTCGAATTCTTTTTTTAGTTGGTTGTCGTTGTTGAATTCTCCACATAAGTTTTTTATAAATATTTCTAGTTTATTCAAATTAAATCACTCCTTAAATTAATTGATAATGTCAATTATAGTTATATTAGTTGATAGTGTCAACCATGCATTATGCAAATAAGGGTGATAACATTTTGTTATCACCCTTAAAATATTGAAATTTAGCTATTTATAACTTTTTTTACTATAGGCATATCAGCAGGTGCCCATACTAAAGAATTTAGGTTTTCTCTTTTTAAATATATTATCTCAGAATGTTCATTAGCTAAAGGAGAACCTTCAACTAAATCACATTTTATTGCTGTTAAATTAACTATTATATTTTCATACTCATGAGTATTCTCATCAAATATTTCAACTGCTTTTACTGTGCAGCTTAGCTCTTCTTTTATTTCTCTTTCTATGGCTTCATGCAATGATTCGCCTTTCTCTACTTTTCCACCTGGAAATTCCCATTGGTTAGGAAGTATCATATCAGGAGATCTTAGTGCGCATAATATTTCATTATTTTCATTTTCAATGATTGCAGCTACTACTTTAACTGTTTTTTTCAAATAAATCACCTCGCATAATACTATACCATAAAAGTTAGAAAAAGTAGTAAAATATTAAGATTTAAACTAAGAAATTTATACTATTATGATAAAAAAGAATTGGACAAATAAGTAAAAAAGAGTTATTTAATATATTAAGGGAAAAATTAAAAATAAAAAGGGGAATTTAGGAGATGAATTTTAATTCTACAAATAATAGATATAATTCTATTCGAAACTTAATATATTCTAATAATGGTGCAGTGGCAACTTCCACACCCATAGCAGCTCAGGTAGGGCTAGAAATTTTAAAAAAATTGAACTTGATTCTAATAAAGAAAATGTTGAAAATTATCATAAAATCATAGAAAGTTTAAAATTAGCATTTGCAGATAGCAAGACTTATGTAACAGATATGGATGAAATGAAAGTTAAAATTGAAGATTTATTGAGTGAAACTTATGCAGACAAAAGGCGTGAACTTATTACAGATAAAGCCATAATACCTACTCATGGAGAGCCTTACTCACCGGGAACTGTTTATTTATGTACCAGTGACAAAGAAGGAAATATGGTTTCATACATACAAAGTAATTATACGGAGTTTGGTTCAGGATTAGTTGTTCCAAATACGGGAATAGCCATTCATAATAGGGGCAATAATTTTAGCTTAGACAAGAATCATGTAAATGTAGTAAAACCTTTTAAAAAGCCTTATCATACGATTATTCCAGGATTTATTTGCAAAAGTAATGAATCTGTTGGAGCTTTTGGTGTAATGGGAGCATTTATGCAACCACAAGGTCACTTGCAAGTTATTACTAACCTAATTGATTTTAATTTAAATCCTCAAGAATCGCTAGATGCACCTAGATGGCAGTGGATTGGAGAAAATTTAATTGAAGTGGAAGAAGATATGCCACTTGATATAGTTAAAGGGCTTATGGAAAAAGGTCATAAAATAAAAATAGTTAAAGATTTTACTTTCATGGGTAAAGGTCAAATTATTTTGAAGAAAAAACTGAATGAAAAAGAGAGCGTTTATATTAGTGCCACTGAAAAAAGATGTGACGGTCATATAGCTGTTTGGTAAAATGTAAATGTTACAAATTGGAAAAAGTTTAAAAAATTAAAAATATTCTTAAATATTGAAAATACTCATTTTTATCTTGTAAAAAGTAGCCTAATTGTAAAGTATTTGTAATTATTTTCCAAAAAATACTTGAAAAGTTACAAAATTGTAATAAACTATAAGTATGAACTTTAAGAAAATCAAAGTTAAAAAAGGAAATATTTTTATTTGAAAACAATACTCGAAAAATAAAATTGGAGGGGAATATATGTTTAAAAAATCTTTACAAGCGACTGCTTTTGTTTCAACATTAATAATGTCTGTTGGAGTTGCAGCTCCAATATCACAAGCAGCAACTGTTAAACATGATGTAAATATGAGAAAAGGTGCATCAAATAAATATAAAGTAACAGGAGTTCTTGCAAAAGGGGAAGAGGTAAAAATATTATCAAAATCAAATGGTTGGTACAAAGTTCAAAACTCAGATAATGAACAAGGATGGTCTTATGGAAAATATATAGAAACATCTGATAAAGAATTAGACAGTGCTACATCTAAAAACAGTGGAGTGGTAAGATATCCTTTGAATTTTAGAAAAGGACCATCAACAGATGAAAAAATAATATCAGTTTTACAAACTGGTGAAAATGTAAAAATATTATCACAATCAAATGGATGGTATAAAGTTCAAAATTCATCAGGAAAAGTGGGATGGTCTTATGGTAAATATATAAAAACTTCAGATAAAGAAGTAAACTTCTCACAAAGTGAAACAGATGATACAAATGGAACATTTAAAGATACAGCTAATGTGAGAAAAGGTGCTTCTACTAACTATGGAGTTATAGAAACTATACAAAAAGGCCAAAAAATAAAAGTTATATCATCATTAGATGGATGGTATAAAATAAAATGTCCAGATGGTCAAGTAGGATGGACTCATGGTAGTCACATAGACTCGTCAGTACCACTATATAAATATAAATCAGAAAATAAATCAAAAAAATCAAGTGACTCATCAACAACTTCATCAAAATCATCAAGTAAAAAAATATCAAATTCAAAAAACTCAGTAACATATGGATCAAAATCAGGAAACAAAATGGTAGTATCAGCTACAGCTTATAGTGGGGATTCAATAACATCAACAGGAACAACTCCTAAATTTGGAACAATAGCAGTAGACCCAAGTGTAATTCCTTATGGAACAAAGGTCTATATACCTAGATTTGGTCAAACTTTCATAGCAGAAGATTGTGGTGGAGGAATCAAAGGAAACAGAATAGACATATTTATGAACTCTGAATCTGAGTGCAACAGTTGGGGCGTTAGAAGTATAACTATTGAAATATTAGATTAATAAAAATTTGTAGAAATACATATAAAAATAATAAAAATTGTTGACAATAAAAAAACATGTGGATATAATACGAATATAATCATAAATAACAAAGAAAAATTCTGTGAAAAAGTGAGTAGCTTAAATTAATTTTATAGAGAGCTTGGGATGGTGGAAGCCAAGTATTGAGATTTATGTGAAAAGAGCTTTGGAGAAGACTGTAGGAAATTAAGTATGACAGTAGGTGTTCTCGCCTTAAGAGATAGAGTGGGTAAAATTTTTGTACGTGAGTGAATTTTAATCAACGGACAAAGTCGTTGGCGATATGAGCGAAGCGAATTTTATCAATAAGAGTGGTAACGCGGTATATTCGCCTCTTGGATTTTAATCCAAGAGGCTTTTTTAATACAAAAAAGTGTACACTAGATAAGATGAGCGAGGTAAATTTTAATCAACGGACAAAGTCGTTAGCTATATGAGCAAAGCGAATTTTACCAATAAGAGTGGTACCGCGGACTTCGCCTCTTAGCAATTTTGCTAAGAGGCTTTTTTTATATATTAAAGCAACTGGCCAGGCTTAGTATATAAGTAAAAATAATTATTTATATAAAACAAATTTTACTAAAAATTATTAAAGGAGATTAAAAAAAATGGAATTAGCACAAATAAAACTGAAAGAAAAATCAAAAAAACAAAAAATGCAAATGCCTCATACTTTAGTAATTATTGCAGTAATAATTGCCATAGTAGCAGTTGCAACATATATAATACCAGGTGGTGCATATGAAACAACAGTCAATGAATCAGGAAAAACAGTAGTAGTAAATGGAACTTTTAAATATATACAAAGCCAACCACAAAATATATTCAATGTATTGCAAGCACCAATACAGGGAATAGTTGAAGGAGCAGAAATTATAGCATTTTTATTTATAGTTGGAGGGGCTTTCAACGTTATATCAAAAACTAAAGCTATAGATTTCGGAATTTTAAGAGTAGTTGAAATATTCAAAGGAAAAGAAATATTAGTATTACCAATTTTAATATTTATGTTCTCCCTTGGTGGAGCAACTTTTGGAATGAGTGAAGAATCAGTTGCATTTATAGCAATTTTATTACCTTTAATTTTAGCTCTTGGATATGACTCTATAGTAGCAATGTGTGTTACATATCTTGCTTGTAACTTAGGATTTTCATCAGCAATGCTTAATCCATTTACAGTAGGAATTGGTCAATCCATAGCAGAAGTACCTCTATACTCAGGTGTAGAATATCGTACAATAACTTGGTTTATAACAACTTTAGTAGGATGTGCCTTTGTAATGATATATGCCATGAAAGTTAAGAAAAATCCAAAACTTAGCCCAGTATTCGAAAGCGACCAAATAAAACGTGAAAAATTAAAAGATATACAATCGGAAAGTGCAGAATTTACAACTTCACACAAAATCATAGTATTATCTTTATTTATAGGAATTGGAATAATAGTTTATGGAGTTTTAAAATTAGGATTTTGGATTCCTGAAATAGCAGGAATATTCTTAGCAGTAGGGCTTGTAAGTGGAATAGTTGGGAAATTAGCACCAAATGAAATGGCATCAGCATTTACAGAAGGTGCAAAAGATATGATAGGTGCTGCCATATTAATAGGATTTGCAAGATCAATAATGATAATAGCTCAAAATGCAAATATAATAGATACAATTTTATTTAACTTATCAAATGCAATAGGACATTTACCATCACTAATTGCAGCATATATAATGTTACCAATCCAAATGTTTATAAACTTCTTTGTAAACTCAGGTTCAGGACAAGCTGCACTTACTATGCCGATTTTAGCACCACTTGGTGATTTAGTTGGAATATCTCGTCAATTAACAGTTTTAATTTATCAATTAGGAGACGGATTCTCAAATGCTATGTTCCCAACATCAGGAGTTTTAATAGCATGTTTAGGAATAGCAGGCATACCTTATGGCAAATGGTTAAAATGGATAATACCTCTACAAATAATATTATTTATTTGTTCATTAGGATTTATAACAGTAGCAACATTAATAGGATGGGCTTAATTTAGGGAGGCAATTTATGAAAAGCATATTAGAAAAAGAAGGTAAAAAAATACACGCTAATTTATGTGAAATAAGCGATTATATATATGAAAATCCAGAGCTTGGGAATGAAGAATTTAAATCATCAGAGAAATTAATTTCTTTCTTACAAGATCATAACTTTGAAATAGAAAAAGAATTTTTAGGAATAAAAACTGCTTTTAGAGCCACTTATGATAGTAAAAAAGAAGGAGCAACTATAGGATACTTATGTGAATATGATGCTCTTCCTGAAATAGGTCATGGATGTGGACATAATATGATAGGTAGTATGTCGGCAGGGGCAGGCATAATTTTAAGTAAAGTATTAGATGAAGTTGGAGGAAAAATAATTGTATACGGAACTCCAGCAGAAGAAACAAATGGTGCAAAAGTAATATTTGCAGAAGAAGGTGTATTTGATGAACTTGATGCTGCTATGATGGTGC
>OJME01000792.1_pt1 | contig 27587 bp, 18 predicted proteins | sample 1597151 | NCBI WGS metagenome assembly OJME01 (sample SAMEA2452118, study PRJEB22498) | human gut metagenome | biome: human feces; feature: human gut; material: feces | place: Australia | collected 2012
GTTGACGGCCCGGGCTTATCTGTGGGGGGGAGATTACGGCAATGCCTTGACCGAAGCCCGCAAGCTGACCGACGATCCCCAGGTCAGGGAGTTCTTCCCGGTGGTTGAATCGGGTAAGTTGTTAGGGAACAGTTCCGACCCCGACCGGATGTTTTCGACCGAGTGTTTATTCGGGTATTACAATAAAAACAGAGGATTGATTTATGACTATTCTTTTGGAGGAGGTAATACCGGAAAAGCTTTGCTGATACCCCGTACCGGATATGTAGATGGTATTTTGTTTTACAAATACGGGGGATATTGGGTCGGAGACTGGCGTTTCCAGTCGCAATGGGCCAGCGGAACCACTTTGGAAGGAAATGCGAGCTACCAAATGGTAAAATTCAAAGAAATTGCGGATCAAAAACGGGATGAGGTGACCAATAATAAAGATGAAAACCAGTTATTGCAGGCTCAGAAATTTTACGGAACCTTTTGTTCGCTGATCAAGCTTAGCGAAGCGTATTATATTGCAGCGGAATGTCTCGGTACGACCGGTTCCGAGGTGTACGATCTGCCGACTGCATGGACCTATTTGAACCGGATGTTCGTTGACCGGGGTACCAATAACTGGGGAACAGGAAACGGAGAGAGCTTTTTACAGGATTGGCTGACCTTGGAGTATATCCGTGAATTTGTCGGAGAAGGTCAGAAGTTCTTCTATTTCAAGCGTCGGAATATGGGATTCGATAATGATTACAACGGACGAAAAGAAGTAAAGGTGATGACTAATCCCGGCATACCAATGTTTGGAATACCTCCGACATACGATTATAAAGATAAAGCAACTGATGAAGAAAAGGAAGAACGCTTTGTACTTCCGTTGCCGAAAAGTGAATTGGATAACCGTTAAATACAGACATATGAATAGAATAAACAAATGGATATGGGTTGCCGCCATGGCAGGAATAAGTATCGCCTGCCAAAAAGAAAACGTCGGTTTGTACAACCGTGGTGACAGTATGGTATATTTTCAGGTACAGAATTTTTCAGGAAGTAACGGCGCCGAAGGATATACCACGAGGACTAATTTTTCGTTTGTCGATTATGCGGCAGCTTATACCTCAGTAGTATTCAATGCCAAAGTGAAGTTGCTGGGCGAGGTAAAAGATTACGACCGGGCCCTGAAAGTCGTTGTCGACGAAGAGCAAACGACGATGACTTCTTATGATGCTGTAACGAATCCCGATGGAGGATATATGATGGATTTCGATACGCTGAAAATCAAGGCCGGAAGCAACGAGGGAACTGTTGGAGTCCGTTTCATGCGGAATGCTTCCATCAAAAAACAGGTGGATACATTGGTCTTGAAATTAGAGGCCAATCAATATTTTGAGGTACTCAATGCTTATAAATCCAGCAATGTGTGGAGTAATACAACGGCAGATACGATAGACGGAACCCGCTATACATTTCTGATCAGTGAAATTTATACGCAGCCGAGTCGGTGGGGGGATGTTGCTGCCGATCAGTATTTCGGAAAGTGGAATCCGGTCCGATATGCCTATATCAATGGCTTCTTTGGCTTTACGACAACGGATTGGACTTGGGCCACCGGCAAAGTCAGCAAAGGACGGATGCCTTTTTACGCCCGGGAATTGCAGTCGGAATTGCAACGGAGAGCAGATGAAGGCGATCCGGTATACGATGAAGACGGCTCTTATATGCAATTGCCGGATGCTTATCGTGTGGATTACTCGAATGTCGTGTTAAAACCTTAAAATATAGAAAAAATGAATATATTAAAAATTTCGCGTCTGAGCATGTTGTGGTTTTGCCTGTTGGCAATAGCCTGTGCGGAAGACAAAGGAAATTATACATATGAAGATAAAGCGGTCATTACGATAGATAGCATTTCATCAATGCTGTCGGTATTGGCCAATGCGGAATATATCGATTTAAAACCGGTGGTTACTTCCAATTTGGAAGGAATTATTGATGAGCGGAATACGAACTTCGAATTTGCTTACCAAAGGAAAAATTCGGAAGGTGAATGGGAAGAAGTTGCCAATACGAAAGACCTTCATATGTTAGCTGCATTGGAGTCCGGCAGGCATGCATTTTTGTTCTCGGTAACCGATAAACGGACGGAAGTAAAGACCCTGAAATTGTTTTATGTCAATGCAACGACCATTACCTCGGAGGGATGGATGTTGCTTTGCGATGAAGGATCGGAAGAACGGGTGCGTTTAGATATGCTGGCGCAGATTTCTGTGGACCGGATTGTTCCGGCTTATGATGTAATCCGGCGAAAGGATGGAGTACCGGAACAGTACCACGCTGCGAATATAGGATTCTATGCCACTGGAAGTGCTACCGGTAACCGGATTATTGCAATGTCCGAAGATGCGGCTTACTGGCTGGAGACAACAGATTCTAAAGGTGGCGGAGAATTTCTTGATGTAGAGAGTTATCACGAATTGAAATCGGCAATGTTTCTGGCTGCTACTGACGATCATATTGTAAATTTTGTGTCAGTGCCTTATAAAGGACTCTATAAACCAGAGCACGATGCTGTTATCTGCGTATCCCGGGAAGGAAATGTCTATGCCTGGAATACGGTGGAAGTAGAAACGGGATTCGAGTATCCGATTAATACTTCCGTCCGGGGAGGAACGCCTGAATACAAGGTGGCGCCTTATGTCGGGACTACGCTGAAAAGACCGTTGTCATCCGACTTTGGTATCGCCTTGTTGTTTGATACGGATAATCATCGTTTTGTTTACTGGAGTGGTGAAGGTGTTACAGGTAGCGATGTCGCTGGAAAAAAGCAGGTGTTGCATCCGTTGGAAGATCCGGAGAATAAAAATTTTAGTTACAATACGGGAAATATGGATTTGGTGTGTATGCTTAACACCTCTTTTTCCGAAGGAATGGTGTATTGCATTATGCAGGAAGATGGCAAGCGGCATATTTATGAGGTGAATTTGGGAAGCGGGGAATTTAAACAAGGGGCCTGCCATTTGGATGTTATGGCGGAAAATTTTGCCAATGCCACTTGTTTTGCTGCCAGTTCCCAGTATTATGTGATTTATTACGCTTATGGAAATAAAGTCTATGCTTACAATGTGGGATCAGGGGTTTCCGAACCGGTGATTACTTTAGAAGGCGAAGAGATTACCTGTTTGAAGTTCAACCGCTATGATTATCCGTGGGGCATCGATGACTTGTGTTCGAAATATGACGATGAAATCAAAAATATATACCGAGACCGTGAAAATCAACTGATCGTCTGTTCTTACAAAAATGCCGCTACGGATAATAATGGAGGAATGCTGCGTTTCTATGATGTGAGCGGATCGGGGATGAAGTTGACCCTGAAACCGGGCTGGGAGTATTCCGGGTTCGCTAAAATTAAAGATGTGCGTTATAAAGAGGTCCGTTGAGAAACAGGAAAAACAGTGTGTGGTTTTATTTTTCTCTCATCACCGCATATTTACGGTGATGAGAGATTTGGGGGAGGGCAACAGAAAAAGGAGGCTATCTGGCTTTTGGGTCATCAGACAGGCTCTTGAAAGTCAGATACGGTTGATCTGAAGGTAAGTGGCCAACAATGAAATGAAAAAAGCAGCAATTTCAAATTGCTGCTTTTGTGATTCAGGCGGGATTCGAACCCACGACCTACGGCTTAGAAGGCCGTTGCTCTATCCAGCTGAGCTACTGAACCAACACTTTTACGGTTTGGCGGTGCAAATATACGCTTTAATATTTTTATTCCAAAAGAAATAATGTTTTTTTATTCGAAACTTCGGATGCTTTGTTGTTTATAAGCCGAATTAATTGGTTTATAAAGTCCGTCGATTTTATGGACTTTGAGCGACGAAGGAGCAACTTTAAGAACTAATTATAAGTCTGAACACGTTTCAGTGACTTTTCTGCACACTTTCATGGAAAGATTTATTTGCCGGAAAAAGAATGAAATTAAATCAGAACATCTTTTGATTTGTTTTTTTTAATCTTACCTTTGTTGAAAAGGAGTGAGTGAAGTTATGTAAAACACAGAATACGTGAATGTTTCATGCCTCTTGTTTGTAACTTATAATTAAATTTAACTTGACTGAAAGTTTTATTTTATGTTTGTTAGCTCTTAGTATTCATGTATATAGTTAAATTATGAGTGACGATCGTGTTTACTGTTGTAATAAAGAGGCAACCTGTAATAATTATGAACGGAGTGAGTTGGTCTTTTTTGAACAGGTGAAATTTGAGAAAGGTTTTGTATGGGAAAAATGGAAAACTTCGGGCATTTGCTGGATATTTTTATTAAGTGGTGAAGCTGGTGTGTCTATTGAAGACGAGGTAGTATTCGTTGAGGCCGGAGAGATGTTTTTGTTGCCTGCTTTGAAAGGTAAATTGAAAGCTTTTACTCCACTTGAATTTTTGTACTTTATTTCTGACCGTCCCACTGAATATTGCTTGAAAACAGTTTCGGAGCTTGGATGTTTGGAGGGGAGAGGGGAATTATTGGAAATCTTACCTTTAAACCAGCTGCTGAAAGGATTTGTGGAAATGTTGACCGTGTACCTGGAAGATGGGGTGGATTGCAGGTATTTGTTCGAAGAAAAACAGGAAGAACTATTTGTTTTGATGAAGTCTTGTTACTCTAAAGAACAATTGTCTTATTTTTTTTATACCCTTTCTTTGCACAAAGAGGGAGATTTGAAAAAATTGATCGAAGATAATTGTTTACATGTGAAGTCTGTGGCAGAATTGGCTCAGATCTGTGGTTATTCGGTCAGTAGTTTCAAACGGGCATTCAAAGAAATCTTCGATGAACCGATATACCAATGGATATTGGGCAAAAAGGCCGATCGGCTTAAAGAACGTTTGAGTGGAGAGGAGGTAAACCTCAAAGAGATTATTTATGAATTTGGTTTTTCTTCACCGGCTCACTTTACAAAATTCTGTAAAAAATGGTTGGGAATGACCCCGACAAAATTTATAGAAGAACAAAAAATGACGGGAGAACACATTGATCTATAAGTTGAAAATGGGAAGTGATACTATTTGTTATATCAAATCTGATTTAAAGAATAAATTCTCTTATTTTAAGTTTGAAAAAGATACTGTTTTTCAAAGAAATAAGGCAGATAAAAATAATAATCTGGTTTTTATTCTTCATGGAGAAATGGAAGTGATCTATGGAGATTTGTATCCCAGGCTTATTTCCGGTGGAAACATGATCTTGCTGACTCCCCTTTCCCGATGTGTATGTAAAGCCGTATCGACGGTCGAACTCATTATTTTGGGGTTCGGCACTTTGAATCATAGTTGTGATAAATATATCTTTCAAAATCTGACTCCTTTTTTCTCTTTGATAAAATATGAATTCCGGGAATTGGAGATTCGTGAATCACTCGACCGTTTTCTGCAATTAATGCAGAATTATGAACAAAATCAGGTTCCTATGGCTGATTTGGCTTCAAGAAAAATTCAGGAATTGTTTATTATTTTGCATGCTTACTATACTTCGGATGAATTGGCTATGCTTTTTTATCCTCTATTGGGGAAAAATATGGAGTTCAAAAAACTGGTCGTCGACTATTATCTACATGTAAAGAGTGCCGGTGAATTTGCAGAACTATGTGGATATAGCCAGGGAGTGTTTCAAAAGAAATTTAAAGATGTTTTCGGCGAGACGGTTTATCAGTGGATGCAGCGACAGAAAGCCGAATATATTAAACACCGTCTGATGACCAGTGAGGTAAACCTAAAGGAATTGGCTGACGAACTTAACTTTGCCTCATCCGTACATTTGAATAAGTTTTGTAAAATTTGGTTCGGAATGACTCCTTCTGAAGTGAGACAAACCTTTATTCTGAAAAAAAATCTGCATTGAAATTGAATGTGTAAAAGATAATATTTTTTATATAAGTTAGAAATGGGACTGATCTCTTATATTTGTAACATCGGAAAGGGAGAACAGAGGATAAGATTACTGGTTTGATATCTTTCCTTTAGAATCCGCAAGGAGCGTCGCAATAGGAGATAATTCATACACTCATACATCCCTTATTTGTACATACACAACAACATGATTGTCGAACAGTAATCTTCCTTTTGTTCTTTTCTTTTTTATACTTCTTCGAATAAAGATCACAAATAGCGGAAAATTTATCTTTTGAATTATTAGAGAATACTTGACCGATAAGTATTTCGGATTGATACCCGAATATTGAAATAATCGGGAGACGAATAAAAATAAAACCTGACTTTACGTCAGGTTTTCAAAGTTGTCCAACCAAGATTCGAACTTGGACAAACAGGACCAGAATCTGTTGTGCTGCCATTACACCATTGGACAGTATTTTGACGGCACAAAACTACGTCTTTTTTTGTCTTCTCCCAAATAAATCTGAAAAAAATAGTGCCGAAAGACTGGCTTTCTGAGGGTGAGTCATACAAATCACTATATCGGTATAATAGAAGAGGCGGCCCGGTGAAATCGATCAAATAGCCATCCGAAATACCATTAGTAGGTAGTTTGCAATAATAATCCCTATTAATAGGGATTGTTGCCAATGGATTTGCCGTCTATTTTCGCACAATTATTTGATGTTTTTAGTGTTTGTTTTTTTAAACTTGTTTTAGGGTGCTAATTATTAATTAATTTGTGTGGGTTATGAAGTGTTTTTATATTTTGATCTATTTTATGGTTGGCAATATTCTTTTCTCTAACGGGCAGACGATTTCCGGGATCGTGAAAGATTCCTCTGATAACACGCCTATTGCGGGAGTAAATATTGTTATACATTCTCTAAAGAAGGGGACGGGGACAAATGCCCGGGGCGAATTCTTTTTTAAAAATGTTCCTGCCGGGGAATACGAACTTCATTTTTCGTTTGTGGGTATGAAAGATGTCATCAGGAAAGTGAAGGTCGAGGCAAACAAAGACCTGAAGCTGGAGGTTTATATGCAGATGGATATGAAATCCCTTGACCAGGTGGTCGTTGCAGCTAAAGGGGAGAGGAAAGAGATCCATGACGTGAAACGCCAGGGAACCCCGGTTGCCGTTATTGATGGGAAACAATTGGCAGGACGCGGGACTACGATCACGGAGGTGTTGAATCACCAGACAGGGGTAAAACTACGGCAAACAGGTGGTGTCGGTAACCAAACAAAAGTTAATATCCGGGGATTGGAAGGAAACCGGGTTCAGATCTATATGGACGGCTATGCCCTGAATACCCCGGATGGTAGTTTTTCCATTAATGATATTCCTTTGCAATTCATCGACCGTGTCGAGATATACAAGGGGATTGTTCCGCCTGAATTCGGGGGAGATGGGTTAGGAAGTGCGGTTAATGTGGTGACGATAGATGCCGAACACGGGTATTATGATTTGTCGTATAGCTACCAGTCTTACGGCGTGCATAATCCTACGGCTTGTATTTCTCATTATTTTGATAAAGCAAATATGGCTTTTACTCTTTTCGCGGGAGGGACCTTTGCCAGAAATGATTACACGATCACTTCTCCCTATGTCAGTGATTTGAAAATCAAACGGGATCATGACCGCTTGAAAATGGGGGAATTCGGGGCGACGCTTAAGTTTCCGGATCATTACTTCGACAAGGCCGAGTTGGAATTTGTCGGGTATTACAGTTATAAAGAAACCCAGGGTATACAAACGAATATCCGTCATGCCCGGACAAAAATCTGGACAGCCGGTGTAAACCCCAAGCTGGAGAAAAAACATTTTTTGTTCGGGAAGCTGGATTTGAAATTCAATGGGATGGTTACTTATACGCATACTGCTTTGATCGACACCTCGTCTTTCCTTTATGATTTTTATGGTGGCCGTGTTCCCAACACATATGGCGGAGAAGTGGGATATGTCCCGAATTTGTCGGATGACGGGATGATGGATTATCGTTATAACCTGAACTTGCAATATCATTTGATCCCGGACAGAATGCTGGTCAATATGAATAATGATTTCCGTTACGTGAGCAATGAAACCCGGGACACCGTTGCCGACCGGTTTCTGAAAAAGGATTATAGCGGTTTGAAATCGAATATATCGGGAATGATCAGTTCCGTCGCTTTACAGAACAAGTGGTTTCAAGGACGTTTGACATCGGTGCTGACGGGACGGCATTATTATTATCGTTTAGGAGGGAAAACAGTGAACCTGGCTTATCCGGGGGATGCCGTTCCGGCAGAGACGCATAAATCCGATCAGTATTGGGGGTATAGTCTTGCTTTGAAATACGATTTATCTTCTCATTGGCTGATGAAATTTGCTTTGGAACATAATTTCCGCCTTCCCCGTTACGAGGAGGCTTTGGGGGATCGTGTAACGACGCTGACAAGTACGGAGCTGAAAGCCGAACAAGCTAATAATTATAATCTGGGTATCATGTTCGACCGTTACTATAATGCAAATTCCCGTTTACAATTCGAGTCGAACGGGTATATCATGCAAGTGAAGAACATGATGTATCTGACCTCTGTTGTGGGGTATTCCAAATACCAGAATCTGGGCGAGGCTCTGTTGTACGGAGTGGACGGTGAAATCAAATGGGATATTGACCGTAACTGGTTTGTATCATTTAATGCTACCTGGCAGAAATCTTTGGATTATTCGAAATATATAGCGGGAACAAACACCGAGAGTGAGACCTATAAAATGCAATTGCCTCATATCCCGATTCTCTTTTTCAACTGGATGCTGGATTACCGGAAGGATAATCCCTTTGGTGGTAAAGGGCAGTATGCCAGGGCGTATTACGAGGGCGGTTACACGGATAAATATTATTATGGATATGAGCTTAGCCGCCATCAGGATTATAAGATACCTTCTGCTTGCCTGCACACGGTGGGGCTGGAGTACGGAATCATGAACCGGAAAGTTTTGTTTGGCGTGGAATGCCATAATCTGTTTGATACGGATGAGATGACTAATTTCAATTACCCGCTGGCGGGCCGGACGATCATGGCTAAAATTCGGTTTACAACCTTAAAATGGTAATGTGCCTGAGAATTTTAATTTGAAGTATATAAATAAAGTAAATCACAATGAAAAACAATCTCTTTATTCTGGGGGCTTTTCTATGTACAGCCTTGTTTGTAACGTCATGTACGGATGACAACAAAGATGATGATGAAAATGAGGGTAAAGCATCGATTATCGTAGGTATTAACATGCAACCGCAGGCGGATATGGGATATATCGTACCTATACAGGATATGAAGGTCGGAACGATGTCTTTCGCGAATGCGGTTGAAACCAAAATTACTCCTTATCTGATGTCTTATCGTGATTGGGTATTCTACGTGCCTGGAACTTCGGAGGGTACGATTGTAAAATACTCCCGGCAAGATGATGGAACTTTGAAAGTGGAAGGACGTTTGGAAGTGGCGACGGCTGCTCCCATGTGTGCTTCTATCGCTTTCGTTTCGGCCACGAAAGCTTATGCATCCGCTCCGAACGATAACAAGATCATTATATTTAACCCGACGACCATGGTGAAAACAGGGGAAATTAATGTTGCCAGGCCTGAATACGGACTCGACGGAAGTAGTACTCCGAATCCGCTGGGGTTGATCCTGCGGGATGGGAAACTCTATGTCGGATGTGGAGAATTTGACCAGATGCCTATTTGTAAAAGTGGTGCGCATGTCCTGATCATTGATGAGGCTACCGATACGCCGGAAAAGATCATTCATGACACGAGACTTTCCGCGGCATCTATTTTTGATTGTGGTATGTTTATAGATGAGAAAGGGGATCTTTACGTGACTTGTTGGGGATCTTATGGTTATGTTCCGGATCAGAAATTCGGATTATTACGGATTAAAAAGGGGGCGACGGAATTTGATCCGGACTACTGTTTTAACATGACTGACATGAACGTGGAAGGAGTTCAAGGGGGCAAATTGCAGTATTCTATTTCTAACTTTTATGCCGGAAATGGAGAATTGTACGTCCTGGCTTATTGTCCGGCATTTGCCAGTGCCAGTCCTGATTACATCAACGAGAAAACGAACTACTGTTTGAAAGCCGATTTGTATCATTGTACGATGAAAGCGTTGAATCTTCCTCGCACGAATGGATATAGTTGTGCTATAAATAAATACGGGGATGACATCCTTTTTGGTTTGGCAACGGAACAAAATGGAACGGGAATTTTCACCTATAATCGTAAAACAGATCAATGTAGTTCCGCTCCGGTTGTGAAAACGCAGGGAACCCTTATGGACATACTTGTGTTTGAATAATAATCTGTACTTTTCAAGTACCTGGGGCTTTCCACTTTTTATGAACCGGAAAGCCCTCTTTTTTAGGTGATATTTTGGTGTGAAACAACAAGAATTTAGGATTGATCCATATAAATAAAAAACCTGATGTGAAATCAGGTTTTCGAAGTTGTCCAACCAAGATTCGAACTTGGACAAACAGGACCAGAATCTGTTGTGCTGCCATTACACCATTGGACAGTGTTGTTTTTTATGACGGCACAAAAGTAATACTTTATTTAAATATCACAAAGAAAAACCGGTATATTTTATGATTTTTTGATATTCCATTCACTACCGTAAATGAAAGTGAGCATACTGAGATCGTCGGATAGTTCGTGTGATTTGATATGTGACTGAATATCATTGATTATCGAACGGATAAATTCGCGGGGGTGTAGTTCCTGATTTTGAGTCACTATCTCCAAAAGACGTTCCCGGGTATAAAATTCGTTCTTTTCATTTTCTGCATCCGTAACGCCGTCGGTATATAGTAATATACCCGAGCCGCTCACGAATCGGTAGGTGTACTCCTGATAATCATGATTTTTTAGGATACCTAAAGGAAGATCGGATTGCATTTCAAAGAAAGCTACTGTCCGATCCGGACTTGTCAGTACCGGAGGAGTGTGACCTGCATTGCAATATTTCATTACTCCGGTTCGGAGATCCAGCATTCCGATGAAGAAGGTCACAAACATATCGGCTTCATTCCTTTCAGCAATACTATTATTTAACGAATAAGCAATCTGTGACGGAGAATTGCTGCCTGAGGAAAGCGTACGTAGCAGACTGATGGTAGAGGCCATCAGAAGCGAAGCAGGAATCCCTTTTCCCGATACATCGCCGATAGCAAAAAAGAGGGTGTTCTCATGGATAAAGAAGTCGTATAAATCACCACCGACTTGACGGGCCGGATAGAGTACTGCATAAAGGTCTATTTCATGACCGGGAAAAGGAGGAAAATTTTTGGGAAGCATACTCATTTGAATATCATGTGCTATGCGTAGTTCACTTTCTATTTTCTCTTTAGCTGCTATAGTCGTTTCCAGGTTTTTCATATATTTTGAAAGCTTTTCCTGCATTTCACTGAAAGCATTATAAAGATCCAGCATTTCATCTTGGGTGTGGATGACCGGTAGAGTTATGTTGAAATTTCCCTCCGCAATGGAATGCGTGGAAGCTGCGAATATTTTTAAAGGTCTCGTAATTTTACGAACGGTTGTAGTACAGATAATCACCAGGAGAGCCAGAAATAATACCGAAGAAAGAATGATGATCCAAGTGAATCGGTGTAATTTGTCGAAAATATGAGAATAAGGAAACAAGGTAGCCATATTCCACTCTGTGCCGAGGATGGGAGTAAAATAGATGTAATATTTTACATGATTGTTGACAAATACTCCTTTCCCTTTTTGCCCCTGCATCATGAGATGCGCCAACTTTGAAGCATTGGTGTCCTGAAGGATTTCCGCTTCATGAAGGATATCTTTATCCAGATCCGTGAAAAAGTCGTTTCCCGGATGAAGTATATACCTTCCTTCCCGATTGACTATAATGCTATAACTGTCTTCATAGGGTTTGACCGAGTCGATCAGCTCGGTCAGCCAATTCAAAGAGAGGTCGACCGAAAAAATACCGATTACATTATTTTGGGGGTCCCGGAGCGGTACCGAATAGGTGGAGGTCAGAATATCGTTGGACGAAAGCTCGTGGTAAGGACGACTCCAGCGGGAGACATTCCTTTCTTTTGAGATCCGGTACCAATTTTTTTGATAGTAATCGTATTTCGGGTCGATTTGTGTGGTGACGACACTATCGCCACTCATGTATGAATAAGGAGCGAAATAATACCCTTTATCCGGAAAATAATAGGGTTCGAAAGCTATAGCACATCCGAAGATCTCATAATTGTTCAAAACGACCTGCCGGGTAATCGCATAAATCGAATCGGCATGAGTAACATAGGAAGGGATAATCCAGCTGAGATTTTCAGGGATCTTTTCTATCGTCCTCAATAAACGAGTCACTTTAAGATTGATTTTTTCCGCCGATTCGTCGATTTTCAGGTAAGCTTGGTGCTCGATAGCTCTGGAGGAATAGTGATAGAATAAGCAAAAACCGATTCCCCATAATAGAAATGCCGACGAAATAAGGTATATATTGAGTTTCGCTGCAAAGGAATGGTTGATCTGTTTAAACATATTTACCTTTCTTTTGCCTGCAAATATAATTATAATCATAACAAAAGCTGCCCGGAACAGAGCAGCTTTTGTTATTTAATTATTGTTTTTTAGACTTCTTTTAATGCTAAAAGAAATTTTATTATTTCGTGGCATTCTCCAAACGTTTCATCATCATAAAGATGAATAATGCAGAGATCAGACACAAAACGATGAGGATAGACCATAATGCCCATAATGGCATGTGACCCCAAAGCATACCGATGATAGAAACCAGATAGTTACCGACTGCAGTTGCTCCGAACCATAAACCCATCATCAAACCTTTGTATTTTGGAGGGGCTACTTTCGATACGAATGAAATACCCATAGGTGAAAGGAACAATTCGGCAAAGGTTAATACCAGGTAGGTATTGATCAAAACAGAAGGAGATACGAGTAAATCATTAGCTACAACAGTCGCTCCGTCAGGATTGGGAGTGGGAAGTCCCATAGAAGACAGAGCCATCACGGTAAATCCTAAAGCTGCGATAAACATACCGATACCGATTTTACGGGGTGCCGAAGGTTCGCTGCCTCGCTTGGCCAAAGCTCCGAATACAGCAAGAGATACAGGGGTTAAAGCAACAACGAAGAACGGATTGAAGTGCTGGAACATCTGAGGAAGAACTTCAATGAAAGAACCTGGTGCTAACGACAAATATTTGTAGACTAATATGCTGACAGAAATAACTGCGACAACTGCCGATATCAGTTTGGATTTCGCTTCTTTGGACTGGAACAGAGAGAACAAACTATAGATCAAAGTAATCACGAATACCAGGTTGAAAACATTAAAGCTCATACCTATAGCGCCATCGGCGGTTCTGGCCGTATAATCACGGGCAAAGAAAGTAAGGGTAAGGCCGTTTTGGTGGAAAGCCATCCAGAAGAAGATCACTACGGCGAATACCAGTACGAGAGCGGTAATGCGGGATCTGGTTTGTTCCGGAGTTAATTCGACAATATTTTCTTGTTTTCCGCTTGCTGCAGCTTGTTTGGTATTGATATCTGCATGTTTGAAGGTACTCTTGAATACCTGATAGATCAACATAGATACAATCAGAGATATACAAGCCACTGCGAAACCATAGTGGTAAGAAAGTGATAATTCGTCGATGTATTTATGAGCGAATGTTGCCAGATCTCCGTTGAATGCGGAAGCTTGTGACTGTGCGAAATGAGTCAGGGTGTCCAGGGAATTAGCTGCCATTTGCTGGCCTTTTTCCAGATATTCGTGGCAAAGTGCAGGTATATCACCTTGGTATTTAAGGCCTGCTTTCGCCATGAAATTTTCTGTGATTTTTGAAGCGGCTGTCGGAGCAAAAAGAGCACCGATATTGATCGCCATATAAAATAAACTGAATGCTGTGTCCCGTTTGTCTGAATATTTAGGATCGTCGTAAAGGTTTCCTACCATTACCTGGAGATTACCTTTGAATAATCCGGTACCTAATGCGATCAGGAAAAGAGCCCCGAACATAGCGGCAACTCCAAAAGCATCCCCTCCGGTAGGAATAGCAAGACAGGTATAACCGGCAAACATGACGATGATACCTGCTGTTACCATTTTACCATAACCGAATTTATCGGCCAGGATACCCCCTAAGATGGGTAAAAAATAAACTAAGGCTAAGAAACCCGCAAAAATGTTTGATGTAGCTGCTGAACTGAAGCCAAATTTTGCTTGCAGGAAAAGTGTAAAGATAGCAAGCATCGTGTAATACCCGAAACGTTCTCCTGTGTTTGCAAGAGCCAGGGCATACAATCCTTTAGGTTGGTTTTGAAACATAATATTATAAATTAAATTAGTAGGTTAAAAGCAAAAGTCCCCGGGGCAATGAATGCTTAGAGGACTTTGTTGTTTTAGAGCGTTGTTATTATTTTGTGACTCTTTCAAGCCATTTAACCATACCCAACATGACTCCCATGGACACGAGACATACAATAAAGAATACTGTCCAGCATTGCCAGATCGGCCATGCATTATACATGAGCGGGCCAATCCAAAGCAACAGGTTACCAAGAGCCGTAGCCGCCAACCACAGACCCTGACACAGACCTAGCATACTTTTAGGTGCTACTTTCGATACGAAAGACAGTCCCAGCGGAGAGATAAACAATTCAGCAACCGTCAGGAAGAAATAGGTTGCAATCAAAACCCACCAATGAGCTTTGTTTGCCATTTGTTCTGCAATGGGTAATAATTTGAAGTCGTTTGCGGAGGGATAACCCTTTATCAGAGAAAAAACGGCAAGGAACAAGAATGCCGTTCCTGCAATGAACATACCGATTGCAATTTTGCGGGGAGTTGAAATTTCTTTACCGCGTTTTGCTAATCCTCCGAAAATGGCCATGATGACAGGTGTCAGCGCAATTACGAAGAACGGATTGATCGCTTGCCATACTTCTGGTGCAACGGCCGACGAATCTACGAAATCACGGGCAAAGAATGATAAGGACATACCATTCTGGTGAAACGAGAACCAGAAAAAGATAACGATACCCAATACAGCGAACAGCGCATACATTCTTTGTTTGATTTCTTTCGCCATAGCAGCTTTTTCTTCTGGTGTGTAATTTACATTTTGAGCTGCAATTTTCTTTGCAGGAGTAGGAAATGTTTTTTGAGAGACGAAGAAAATAATGAGAGAAATCAGCATCGCGGCAACAGATGCAATGAATGAATAGTGGATACCTTCATTGAAAATCTGTAAATATTGAGCGCAAGAAACGGTCAAGTCAGCAATGGAACCTCCGGCTGAAGTTATTAATTGTTGCAAGTTCGCCAATGCTTCGGGAGCCATGGCAGCGGCGTTGTTAATATATTCATGGCAAAGTGCCGGAAGTTGTGCATTGTAAGTGAAACCGTTTACACCCAACCACCACTGGCGTAATACCGGTGCAATGAATGGAGCGATCAATCCACCCACATTAATAAATACATAAAAAATCTGGAATCCGGAGTCCCGTTTGTCTTTTGCGATTTTGAGGGCCTCCGGGCCTTTCTTGGCAGCTTCGGCTTCGAAATTATCATACATCTGGCCGACAATTGCCTGCAGATTTCCTTTGAACAAACCGTTTCCGAATGCAATCAGGAAAAGTGCAAAACAGGTAAGGGTCAGCAACCAGGTGGTGTTGGCTGCCGTAGCAAGAATTGGAATGGAAAGAATAATGTATCCGGTGGCCATTACAACAAGACCTGTTTTAATAGTTCCTTTGTAATTTTGAGTGCGGTCAGCAATCAGCCCTCCGACAAGACTTAAAATATATATGCCAGCATAAAAGAATGAGTAAATAGTACCACTGGCGGCTTCGCTTAAACCAAATTTAGAACACAGGAACAACACCAATACGGCATTCATGATATAGTAGCCGAAGCGTTCTCCCATATTACTCAGAGCTGCAGTGAGCAACCCCTTAGGATGATTTTTAAACATAGATAATGTATTTAAGTTAATATTAATCCACTTCGGTCGCAAATGTAAGAATATTTCCGTATTTTTCGTCTTTAAAACGATTGAGTTAATGTTATGGAAAAGTTAAATAAAGTTTTTCGAACGGCTCAGCTGGCTGCGATTGATAAATATACAATTGAGCATGAGCCGGTAAGCTCTTTGGATTTGATGGAACGGGCTGCCGGGATTTGGACAGATCGTTTTTTGAAAATTTTCACTGAAGTTGCAGGAGTGGTCGTGATTGCCGGGAATGGGAATAATGGTGGCGATGGATATGCGATTGCCAGATTATTGAATCGGCGGGGAGTGCCGGTCAGAGTATTCCGGATTGCCGGAACCCAGGATAGAAGTCCCGATTGTGAGGCGAATTATCGGCGTTGGTTGACCAGGGGAAAGGTGGAAGAATTAAAGCAGGCCGATGATTTGGTGTTACAGAAGGGAGAAATCGTGATCGATGCTATTTTCGGATCGGGGCTGAATCGTCCGGTAACCGGTTTGGCAGCCCGGATTATCAAGCAAATGAATGCTTCTGCTAACCGGGTGGTGGCTGTCGATATTCCTTCCGGGTTAGCGGGGGAGGATAATACCTGGAACGATCCCGAAACCATTGTTTGTGCAGAGTATACCTTTACTTTTCAGTTCCCGAAGTTAGCCTTTATGCTGGCGGAGAATGAAAAGTATGTCGGCCGGTGGGAAGTGCTGGATATCGGCTTACATCCTGAAATCATCGCTCGGCAACCGACCGATTGGTTTTATACGACAGAAGATACGGTAAAAGCGATTTTACCTCCTTCGCCGGTTTTTGCTCATAAAGGTACTAATGGGAAAGGACTGTTGATCGCCGGCAGTTATGGGATGATGGGGGCGGCTGTTTTGGGGGCTAAAGCGGCTGTACGCTCGGGTATCGGTTTGTTGTACTGTCATATTCCGGGTAAAGGAATCGAGGTGATACAGACGACTGTGCCGGAAGCGATTCCTGATCCGGATGAATCGGCCGAACGGTTTTCTGCCGTCTGTAAACTGAGAGATTACGATGCGATTGCTGTCGGACCTGCTATAGGGCAAGGACCGGAGACTGTCGGTGGATTGGAAAAATTATTACGTACCTGGAGAGGGACGACGATTCTGGATGCAGATGCGCTGAATATTATAGCGGAACACCGGGAGTTATTGGATTTACTCCATGAAGGCTGTATTCTTACTCCGCATATGAAAGAATTTGAAAGATTAGCAGGAAAAAGTGTAAATGATTTTGAGAGATTAAATAAATTAAGCATTTTTGCAAATCAATATCGGGTGCATATCGTGTTGAAAGGAGCTCATTCCGTTATCGCTACTCCGGATCGCCGGCTTTTCTTCAATATGAGTGGTAATCCGGGAATGGCTAAAGGCGGGGCGGGGGATGTTTTAACAGGAGTGCTGCTGGCTTTGGCTGCCAATAAATTGAATTTGTTGGATTTGCTCCGGATAGGAGTTTTTGCCCATGGGCTGGCCGGTGATTGTGTCGCGGAAAAAGAAGGCCGGAGAGGATGTTGTGCCGGAATGATAGCCGAGAGAATGGGAGAGGCCTGGAAAAGATTAGAAAAATAATAACAATTACTATGAAAAGAGTTTTTATTGTATCGTTAATGTTGGTGGTTTGTCTGGCTGCCGCAGCTCAAAAAAAGAAAGAACTGACTACGTTAGTGAACGTAAATTATACTTTACCTAAAGTAGCCTATGAAGTAGAGGTCATCTTGGAATGCGAACGTTTTGTTCCCGGACCCTATCAGAATTATGCCGAGAAAGAATTGGGAATCCGTCCTGAAGCGACACAAGTCTCCGAAAAATGGGCCATAAAAAAAATAAATGTTCTTCCACAGTATATTCCGGATGAAAAGGCGGTGTATTCTGTTTCTGCCAACGGGGATTATTGGCCGGTGACACTGAGCCTTAGTGCTGAAGGTTTTCTGGCAGGTATCGCTGCCGGTAAAGGGGAAGTTTTCAATGAAAAAAAAGAGATGAAGTATATCGCCGAGGCCTTGGGAGACGAAGAGAGGATCGATATCATGAAACTGAATACTTATAATCAGCTGAAAGAAGTGTTGGATACCAATTATACTTATCAGGAGGTGGACGGTGAGATGAAGAGAATTTGGGATCCGATCGTACATTATGCTGTTAAGACCGATGCTGACAATGTAAAAGAAGCAGTAAGTGAGATTTTCCGGATTCGCTCGGAAAGAGTAAAATTATTGGGAGCCGAAAATAATGTTCCTGATGGAAAATCTTTAGAGATCATATTGAAAGAATTCGATCGGATGGAAAAAAACTACCTGAGTCTTTTCTTAGGTAAAAGAGAAACTGTAAAGGTAAAACGGGTATTCCAGTGTATTCCGGAAAAGGCTAACGAACCGGTTGTCGCTTTCCGGTTTTCTGAACAAAACGGAGTGACAGATACGAAAAATGTTGCCGCTCAGGCTTATTTTCTGAAGATTGAAGAGGCTGTGGTTCCGGCTTCGTCACCGGTGAGTGGAGGAGGTGAAGCGGCTGCTGTTTATTATAGGGTACCTGCTACAGCTACGTTGAAGTTACTGAAAGGGAAAGAAGAAATAATGAGTTATCCTGCTATTGTTCCTCAATTGGGAGAAATTAAGAAATTTCCTGTGGATGTGATTAGTAGCGAAGGGTTGATGCTGGAATTTTATCCGCAGTTCGGATCCTTGAAAAGTATTCGGAAAAAATAATCGCTGATACAGGCTATCTGCATTAGTATTAGTACTTGAATTATGTCGTGGTGGAATAACTGGTATGTGAGTTTTTTGAGTTGGCGGGTACGCCATATCAAAGAAAGGAATTTTATCGTCATCCTGAGTCTTCTGGTTGGTATTATCACCGGACTGGCCGGGGTATTCCTGAAAAATTCCGTCCATTATACCCACCAGTTTCTGACCGAACGTTTGCAGATAGATAGCGGAAGTTTGTTGTTTTTTATTCTTCCTTTTATAGGGATTTGGTTGACCTCCCTGTTTGTTCGTTATTTTGTGAGGGAAGATATCAGTCATGGGGTGACAAAGGTATTATATGCGATTTCCCGGCGTAATAGTATGATCAAACCTCATAATAACTACTCCTCTATGATTGCCAGTACGATTACGATTGGCTTTGGCGGATCGGTGGGAACGGAAGCGACGATTGTACTGACCGGTGCTTCCATCGGTTCGAATATGGCCCGTTTTTTCCACATGAACTACAAGGTGATGACCTTGATGATCGGGTGTGGGGCAGCCGGGGCTATCGCCGGAATTTTCAAAGCTCCGATTGCCGGTATCGTATTTACCCTGGAGGTACTGATGCTGGATCTGACGATGGCTTCCTTGGTGCCTTTGATGATTGCTGCCATTTCATCTTACGTTATTGTATATTTTCTGATGGGCGAAGGGGTGGTCCTCGAATTCGCCGTACACGAACATTTTGCCTTGGCTAATGTGCCGTATTATATTATTCTGGGGATATTGTGTGGATTGGTTTCTGTATATTTTATCCGGACGAATATCCGAATCGAGAAATTTATTACCGGGATAAAGAACCAATTCAAAAGAATTTTGGTAGGAGGAGCATTATTGGGCTTGCTGATTTATATTTTTCCGCCTCTCTACGGTGAAGGATACTCTTCTTTGGAAGCTTTGCTGACCGATAATGCAGATGCACTGTTGAACAATACCTATTTTTTCGATTTCCGGAACTATGCATTCGTCGTTGTTTTGTATGTGATCGGTTTGGTATTTATCAAGGTAGTAGCTACAGCTTTCACCAACGGTAGTGGGGGGGTTGGAGGTGTTTTCGCTCCCAGTTTGTTCACTGGGGGAGTTACCGGATTCCTGATTGCTTACCTGATCAATATGACCGGAGTGATCACGGTTCCTGTCAGTTATTTTGTATTGGCAGGTATGGCCGGGGTGATGTCGGGTGTCATGAATTCTCCGTTGACAGCTATGTTCCTGATCGCTGAGATTACCAGTGGCTATAGTTTGCTGGTGCCCTTGATGATAACCTCGGTGACAGCCCATTTAACGGGGCGGGGAATGGAGCCTTACTCTATTTATGCACGTCGGCTGGCTATGAAAGGAGATCTGATTACCCATAATAAAGATAAAGCCGTGCTGACTTTGATGAAGCTGAATAAAGTCATCGAGACCGACTTACAGACGATATCCATAGAGGCTACTTTGGGGGATCTGGTGAAAAAAGTTTCCCGTTCCAGTAGAAATATTTTCCCGGTGATCGATGAAAACGAAGCATTGCTGGGGATTGTATTGCTGGACGATATCCGTAAGATCATGTTCAATCAGGATTTGTACAATGTCACCTTTGTCCGCGACTTTATGACAACTCCACCTACGATTGTCGATGTGACGGATTCGATGGACCTGGTTATGAAAAAATTTGAAGATACAGGAGCCTGGAATTTACCTGTGATCGAGGAAGGAAGATATATCGGGTTTGTTTCGAAAGCAAAGATATTCAACACTTACAGAAGGGTGCTTCAACATTTTTCCGACGAATAATAGAATCATATGGATCAGCATTCAAAATTGGGGTATCGGGAAGGACTCGTTTCCGTTATTCTGAATCTACTCTTGTTTGTTTTAAAATATTATGCCGGTATTGCATCGGCCTCGCTTGCTTTGATTGCCGATGCCTGGCATACCCTTTCGGATTCCCTGACTTCTTTGGTCGTAATTCTTGGAATTAAATTATCCTCGAAGAAACCGGATAAGGAGCATCCGTTCGGACACGGCCGCTGGGAACAAATCTCTGCATTGATTATCGCTATTCTGTTGGCTTTGGTCGGAGTAGAGTTTATGAAAGACGCTATCGCAAAATTGAGGGGACATGAGGCGGCTGATTTCGGCTGGTTGGCTTATCTGGCTACGGTTGCTTCGATTGTCTTAAAAGAAGGATTGGCCCGCTATGCTTTTTATATCGCCCGTAAAACCGGTAACGCTGCTGTAAAAGCGGACGGATGGCATCACCGGAGCGATGCTTTATCGTCACTGATGGTTTTGGCCGGACTTTTTCTCAGCCCCTATTTCTGGTGGATCGACAGTGTATTGGGTATGTTGATATCTTTCATGTTATTCTATGCCGCCTATGGGATTATTCGCGAAGCAGTAAATAAAATCTTAGGAGAAGAACCTTCGGAAGAAGTGATCGGGAAAGTAGAACAGATCGTGAAAGCTGAAATGGGAAATGTGGCTTATCCGCATCATTACCACATTCATCATTATGGGGACCATATCGAATTCACTTTTCATATCCAAGTGCCCGGGGAAGAGACCGTGGAGGAAGCTCATAGAAAAGCTACCCTTATCGAAATGCAGATAAAAACAGAATTGAAGATCGATGCGACTATCCATATCGAACCCTTGAAAATGTAACTTTATAAACCTTCGTATCGTTGTAAAACTAGATTATAAATCACCCGCTAACCAGTTCTGTCAGGAGAAGCAGGGGAGATTAGATGTGGAAATCGCAAATCTAAAATTGGGGGCTACTATTAATTTAGTTGTTTTATACTTGTATATTACCAAAAAAAACTTACTTTTGCGAAAATTTTATGGGAACGCTAAAAAAACTATATAGCTATGTATTGGACACTGGAACTTGCTTCAAAATTGGAAGATGCACCATGGCCTGCATCTAAAGATGAATTAATCGATTACGCAATTCGTTCGGGAGCGCCTATGGAAGTTATCGAAAATCTTCAGGATATAGAGGATGATGAAGAAATTTTCGAAAGTATTGAAGACATTTGGCCTGACTATCCCAGTAAAGATGATTTCTTCTTCAACGAGGACGAGTATTGATACAAAAGACGCTGGAATGAGCTGAAACAATGAATTACGAAATGAAAGACCACTGCTAAACGGTGGCCTTTCTCGTTTTTACCTGCGGCATATTCCGGCATAACTGCAGGTCCGGCATTTCTTTTCGTTATCGGTTTGGCAAAAAGGATGTTCCGGGGAGAATAATTCTTCCAGTAACTGCCGGAGATGATCCGAAAATTCCTGCTGATAATACCGGAAATTTTGTATCAGCTCTTTATCACATTTTAACCGGAAATCATAATCTTTCCCGAATAACAGTTTGGTACTGTAAATTCCAGGGATCAGAGGCTGTTCGCTGGGATGAACATGATCGTACATCAGGCAATACACCATGGTCTGGAAAGCTGCTTTATTCCGGGTAGGATTTGCCGGATCGAAAACCGAAGCGATAGTTTTGAAAGTCGTCGTATCGGCTCCTGTTTTGTAGTCTATCACCCGGATGCCTTGATCGGTACGGTCTACGCGATCGATGAAACCTCCGACGAAAACTGTCTTTTCCTGTCCTTCGATACCGATTTTTACAGGCACGTGAAAACGGTTCTCCATAGCCAGCAAGCAGAAAGGACATATTTTTTTATCGTAAGAAAACATCTCCCGGAGGTATTTTTTGATTACTTCCAGGATCAGTTCGTTGCTGCCGCTATCGATCAGCCTGGAAATTTTCGGGTCGTATACTTTTAGATAAGAACGGCGGATGTGTTCTTCGATCAGAGATCCGTTGGCCAGAATGGTATCGATGGCCGCTTTCGTGATTTCGCCTCCAGGTATCGTGGCATACAGTGATTCGGAGCATTCGTGAAAGATATTTCCCAAAAGACGGTGGTCCAGTTCTTCGGCCAGTTCTTCTTTCTCTTTTATTTGTGCTATGTATTTGAAATAAAATTTCAGGGAACATTCCATATAAGTGTTTAGGGCCGAAGGAGAGATCGTCTGATCCTCCGATCGGGTATACCGCTCCAGAATATGGAGTATCGGCGGGGTTTTACCGATTCTGATTTCTTTGGGATTTTGGGTAGAAATCGGGTTTTGGAAATTCCTTTCCACTACGGTAAGTCCCGATTCATATTTGATTTGATAGAGAAAACGACTCATTTCCCCTCCGTTCATCCCTTTTACGCCTGAAGTATATAAAATATGAATGTCTCTGGAACGTTGTAAAAGCCGGTAAAAGTAATAGGCGAAAACAGCGTCCTGGTGTTCGGGGGTGGGCAAACGGAAACCGAATCGGAGGTTATAAGGAATAAACGAAGCGGGAAGTGTGGTCTTGGGTAAAATACCTTCGTTGGCCGAAAGGATGATCAGATGATTGAAATCCAGCATACGGGTTTCCATTAATCCCATCAGTTGTAAGCCTTCCAGAGGTTCTCCCGAAAAAGGAATACTGAGATTACCGATCACTTTATTGATGATTTGCATATAAAGTTTGTTCTCCGGCTCGATGCCTTCTTCTTCGAATGTATTTTGTAGGTTTTGGATTTGGGTATATACCGTAAAGACAAATTCTTTTTCGATAGGATCGGCTTCTTCTTTCAATACCGACCGGGTCAGCAAATTCAGGATTTTCAGTAGATATACAGGTATCTTTTCGTGCTGATCGGAGGAAAAAATAGCTCGGGTGAGCTCATGAAAGTGTAAACTTTTTTCTATAACATAGACGATGTTCTTTTGATTGATATAGTTGGTGATTTGCTGAATCTCTTCAGGACATAGGTCTTTGATTAATTTATGATTCAGCAGAGCGATGACCGGTTTGTAATAGTAGTAGGTGGTGTCGCCTTCCTGCCTGGCATAATTTTTTAAATCGCATAACATAGAAATGAGGGCCGCCACCGAAGTGTTGCGTGCCGGATACCCCATCGTAACATTGATTTTTGAGAAATACTCCGGAATCGAATGCATCACGGGAATCAGCATCTGTTCTTCACATAACACGATGGCTGTCTGTCGCGGATTCTCTTCCCGGAGACTTTCGGTCAAGGCAGGAAGAAGCTTGGCCTGACCGATCGTCGAGGGGACAGCCAGGTATTCGATGGTTTTGCCGTTGTATCTGAAGTTATTGAAATGTTCGATATCCAATTCGTTCGGAAACAGCTTTAGATTCTCCCGGATATAATGGCCTGCTTCCTGATGTTCATCAGCGGTATAATAAATATCGTAATCCCAGTAGAAACGGGCTATTCCCGAATCTTGCCAAAACGAAAAGATCTTTTTTTCACATAAGTTCAAAGCGTTGAAACCCGTGATTAATATATGTGCAGGATGGGCATAGGTTTCTATATGTTCGCAAAAATACCGTTCGTTCATTCCTTCATAGCAGATTCCGGTTTCAGCCAGGTGAGTTTTGAAATGAGTATAGGTGGCATATAATTTATCCCACACTTTTAGGAATTCTTGTTGTTCCCGGCTGAATTTTTCCGGATTGAAGCTCTTCCAGAATCGGTGTATGGCCTTGATTTGTTCTTCGGTCAGATACGGAAAGTTCAAATCCAATTCTTTGAGTGCTATCAGATTAGAAAAAAGATCTTTGGCATCTACCAGGTATTTGTCGATATCGTCGAAATCAGCCAGTAGCATATTTCCCCAAAAATAGAAATCTTCGAATTTCTCGGAAGAGCCTGATACGGCCGTATAAGATTTGTAGAGTTTGATAATTAAAGAAAGTGTTTCGGCTTTTTTCAGTCCCGAATGCTTTTCGATGTATTCTGTCAAGGTCAGGATCTCCGGCATCCACACCGGACGGTCGATTTGGCGGGAGAGTTCTTCGGCCAAAAAGAGACCGGCTCTTTTATTAGGAAAAATAATAGTCAGATCGGCGAAATCCGTACCGTATTTCCGGATAATATCCTTTGCCAGTAACTGAAGAAAAGAAGCCATATATCGAATTAAAAGTTAAAGAGTTATTTGGGCTTATTGTATTTTGTTGTTATTTTTGTTGAATAGTCAGTAGGGACTACTGGTATCGGCAAATTTACAATTTATAATGATTAAAACAGCGAAAATAGGATAAACCTGAAAGTAAATAGATATGTTGAAAGATTTATTATTGAGAAATCGTAGTTATCGGCGGTTTGAGCAAGAGGTACGGATTTCAGAGGAAGAATTGACAGAATTGGTCGGTTTGACTTGTTTGTGTGCTTCCGCCCGGAATGCACAAGCCTTGAAATATGTAATTGTTCATGAGGAGGAAAAGTGTGCGGAGGTTTTTCCTCAGCTGGCTTGGGCGGGATATCTGAAAGATTGGGACGGACCTGAAGAAGGAGAACGTCCGGCTGCTTACCTGATCCAGTTGTTAGATACCCGGATTGTTGAAAATTGTTTGTGCGATGACGGCATTCAGGCCCAGACGATTTTATTGGGAGCGGTAGAAAAGGGGTGGGGAGGCTGTATAATCAAGGCTTTCCGGAATGAAGATTTACGTCGTCTGTTTCACTTACCCGAAGAGCTGAAAATCAACTACGTGATTGCTTTGGGAAAACCGAAAGAAAAGGTGGTGCTGGAACAAATGAAAGGGGAGGATTATCGGTATTGGAGGGATGCTGATGGTGTCCATCATGTACCTAAACGGGAAGCCGGTAGTTTGATTTATAAGATTGAAGTATGAAAATACTGTGTGCGGAATATAACGACGCCGGAGAGGTGGCTGTCGTACCGGTGGGGGATGATGTGCTGTTGAGGAATAACGGGGATTTTTATATACCGGATTATACACAACAAGTGAGCGGTGTGCCTCAGTTGGTTGTCAGAATTTGTAAGTTGGGAAAAAGTGTGGGAGAACGGTTTGCCGGCCGTTATTTTGAAGAGATCGGAGTCGGAGTCCGGTTTTATGCCGATTCGCTGGAGGAACAGCTGATTGCAAAAAAATTACCCGGGATCATGGCAGCCTCTTTTGACAGCTCTTGTGCTATCAGTGCTTTGATGGGTATAGAGGAAGCCAGGGAGGCAAACTATGAAATGAAGGTCAACGGTGAAGCCGTTACTTCCGGGAATAGACAGCATTTACCGGTGGGTATTGAAAAATTGATTGCTTTTGCGTCTGAGTTTCATACATTGAAAATCGGTGATTATCTGTTTTGCGGACACCCCTTCCGTTTCCGGGGACTCAGACCGGGCGATAAAGTGCAAATGACATTGGATGGAAAGACGATGCTGGATTTTAGAATTAAATAAATAACCATAATTATGAAAAAAAGATTTGTTGTATTAGGATTACTTCTGCTCTGTTTGGGTGGAAAGGCTCAGGATGCTTATGTACCGTCTCCTGAAAATCTGGAAGCCCGGAAAGAATTTCAGGATAGTAAATTCGGTATTTTTTTACATTGGGGGTTGTATAGTATGTTGGCTCAGGGAGAATGGGTGATGACGAACCAGAACCTGGACCACATGGAATACCGCAAGTTGGCTTCTGCTTTTTATCCTTCCCGTTTCGATGCGGCTGAATGGGTGGCTGCAATAAAAGCGGCCGGAGCGAAATATATTTGTTTTACTACCCGGCATCATGAGGGGTTTTCTATGTTCGATTCCCGGTTTACGGATTATAACATCGTCAAGGCGACACCTTTCGGCAGGGATGTTTTGAAGGAATTGGCAGAAGAATGTCATAAACAAGGGATAAAATTGCATCTCTATTATTCTCATCTGGATTGGGACCGGGACGATTATTATCCGTTGGGGCGGACCGGACGTGGTACGGGACGTACGACCCATGGAGAATGGAAAACGTATTATCAGTTTATGAACGATCAGATTACTGAGTTGCTGACCAATTACGGACCGATCGGTGCCATCTGGTTCGACGGTTGGTGGGATCATGATCAGGATCCCGGATTCGATTGGCAGTTGCCTGAACAATATGCCATGATCCATCGGTTACAACCGGCTTGTCTGATCGGTAATAACCATCATCAGGTACCTTTTGCCGGTGAAGATATTCAGATTTTTGAACGGGATTTGCCCGGAGAGAATAATGCCGGTTTGTCCGGACAGGACATCAGCCGTTTGCCGTTAGAGACTTGCGAGACGATGAATGGCATGTGGGGGTATAAAATTGTAGACCAGAATTATAAATCGGTGAAAACCTTGATCCATTATCTGGTGAAAGCTGCCGGTAGAAATGCAAACCTCCTGATGAATAGCGGACCGCAACCTAACGGGGAATTGCTTGCTGCTGCACTCGAAAGACTGAAAGCAATCGGAGAGTGGACGAAGCAATATGGAGAGACGATTTATGGAACACGGGGGGGAGATATCAGTCCCAGAGATTGGGGGGTAACGACCCGCAAAGGAGATAAGCTGTATGTACATATTCTGAATTTGCCTGATAAAGGATTGTTTTTGCCTTTGACGACGGGGAAAGTGAAAAGTGCTGTCGTATTTAAAGACCGGAAACCGGTGAAGTTCTCACAAGATAAGAATGGGGTAGTTTTGGAGTTGGCTGAAGTGCCTGCCGAGCTGGATTACGTGATCGAATTGACCATAAAATAATAGACAGATAGTTGTATGCGACGTCAGGATTTTAAAATAGAGGTTTGTACTAATTCTGTGGAGAGTGTGAGGGCTGCTCTTGCAGGTGGGGCGGACCGGATAGAGCTTTGTGCCGGAATGCCGGAGGGAGGAACGACTCCTTCGTATGGTGAGATTTGTTTAGTAAGAGAGTTGATGCCCGCAGGGATGCATGTGATCGTGCGTCCACGAGGGGGCGATTTCCTATACCGGGAGGATGAACTTGAAGTGATGTACAGGGATATAGAAATGGCACG
>OJME01000821.1_pt1 | contig 27050 bp, 24 predicted proteins | sample 1597151 | NCBI WGS metagenome assembly OJME01 (sample SAMEA2452118, study PRJEB22498) | human gut metagenome | biome: human feces; feature: human gut; material: feces | place: Australia | collected 2012
ACATTATCTCAACTTTTGGCAGGCTGTGCCATTTGCGAGTTATTTACCTTATACTGAGTGATAAGCGACAGAGAGCAGGTGCAGGAAATGAAAACACGCTGTACAACTGTTAAGTCATACAGCGTGAAGTAAATTAAATTACCTGTGCAGATTTTTTTAAGTTACACTCCGTACAAAGCATTTTGCAGTTATCAATAACTGTTGTTCCACCTTTTGACCATGGTATCCAGTGGTCGCCGTGCATTTCTTTATATGGCTTTTCTTTGCCACAAATAAAGCACTTTTTTTCTTGCTGCTCATAAACGGTTTTTTTCGTTCTTTCATCAAAGGTTCTTAAATTAAGGTGTCGCTCGTCACCATCAAAAACATATTGATATATCCCCGCTCTTTTTGTTATCTCATAATCTGACATCAGGGCAGAAACTTTCTGTTCCATTTCATCAGGGTTGTAAACAATCCCTGAATACTTGTTGTATAGAATACCCCAGTCAACTTTTTTCATATCAGAACGGTAATTATCAGGACAACCAAAAACTTTCTTTACCCAGTCTATAACAGATTTGAAATACAACCACAAATCTTCGGCGTTCGTATCGTGTTGGTGAATTGCCATATATTCCTCGTAATCAAGGTTTTCTCTATTAGCTATCCATTTTAGGGCGGTTTCAAATATTTCCTGACGAATTGCGGATTTATTAAGCAAATAGTCATTTGCGATTTGATAAGCCGCACAGCCTGTTTTGCTGAAATACCTTTTTGCGTCAGTCACCCACGGACCGGAATATATTGCATTCAACAATTCCTGACGGGTTAGAGCCTCCCCTTTGAAATTGATGATTTCAAACCACTTTTTTCGCTCTGCAACAGTTCCGACACAGAAATACACTTTGATACCATAATTCAAGATTTGATTCTGTTCTTCGGGGGTAAGATTGTGAAATTGTTTTGGAGTTCCGTCAAAATTGAGAGAATATTGATTATCGCAATATCTACAAATAGACAGTGTTCTTTGCTGACCATCTAACAATTCATAAGTGCCATCTTCATTTACCATGAAATACATTACATTCAGAGGAAAACCGTTCCGAATAGAGCGAATAACATCTTTCTGCTGTTCTTCTGCATACACAAGTTCTCTTTGGTAAGCGGGTCTTATATTCAGTTTTCCGTGGTATCCATATACACCGGCTTCTTGATTGTCTATGTAGCCATCAATTAAGTCTTTTATTAGAACCTCATGTTCATCAATTTTCATTTCTTTCTCCTTAACAAAATACGGGCATAAGGAACGGTAACTTCACCATCAATCATCATGTAAAGGTCGCCGTCAACAGCACCTCTTTTTTGAACTTCTTTTCGATATTTTTTGTGTTCTGGCTTGTAAGGTTGTACGCCAACTTCTAAACCTGAGTTAGAAATGCCTAAACCTATCAATTCAAACTGCTCAGGATTATATTTATCAAGAAATGTCACAGGAACGCCCATAATTCCATCATAGTTACACGGAATTTCTTTATAAGAATTGACATTTATTGCATCAAAGTTTTCAAACTGTGGATAGTCTTTTTCTGAATAGTCTTTCCACAAAGGAAGTATCTCTCTGTGCTTAGAAACAGGCAATGAAGTAAACCAACATGATGTAGACACTCTTGCATATTTTTTGCCGTCAACAATTTTTGTATACTTCTCATACGATTTCGGTACCTCAAAGAACATTCCAATATTAAAATTTGTATAGCCTGTTCTAATACGGTCGTCCTTGAACATCTTGAAAACTTCTCTGTATGTTAAGGCATTTGTATTTCCTATGATGATAAAGTCTTTTCCGTGCGTGTTTAATAATTCCAAAAACTCACGAAAAAGTGAAAATGGGGGGTTTGTTACAACTATATCCGCTTGTTTCAGTAATGCTACGCATTCATCAGACCGAAAATCGCCATCGCCCTGCAACTCAGCAAGCACGTTCTTATTGTTTTTAAGCAGATATTCAACATCTGACAAATCAATAGCCCCATCACAATTGGCATCTGGAACTTCTGTTATTTCAACTTTATACGGTTTCTTTCCGTTATCATCAATCGCAACAACTTCACCATCACCAAATAGAGATAACTGCGTATAGACAATAGGTGATGTAGCATAACAAGTTGCTATCAGTTTCTTTATGCCCAAATAATTAAAGTTCATAGAGAAATACTTGAAGAAATTGCTTTCATAAGGGTCATCGCAATTACATAAAATGACCTTTCCTTTGAGATAATCCCTGTAATTTCTCATTTCAAGTTCTATATCTTCAAGCCGTGTATAAAATTCATCTTTTTTCGCTTTTTTAGCTGCTAATAAATCTCGTTCCTTTTTTGCCATAGAATAATCACACTCCTATTCGACAGGCGTATATGGGGATTCTGTGGAAATTGTAACTATATCGTCAAGCCCGCAATTCAAGGCGGTTGCAATCTTTGCAAGGCTTTCCATTGCAACAGGTTCGCCATTTCCCATCTTAGCAAGTATATTTGTGCTGATATCTGCCTGCAAGCGCATTTGCGTCTTTGTCATGCCTTTATCTATCAACAGTTTCCATAGCCTGTTATAGTTGTAAGTCATAAAAATAGCCCTCCTGTGCGTGGCTACAATCAACCATTAAAAGTATAGCACAGCAGGGCGTATTTTTCAATATTATGTCATGGTTTCGTGATTTCACTTTTTCGCAACGCAATACAGCGTCAAGTCTTCTTTGTACCCCTCAAAGGTATCAATCCGGGTGATATTGTATAGCGTTCCGTTATAACGAACCATGTTTGCATTGAGAACAATTGAAGAGGTGAAAGAATTTGCTCAGACGATTACTATGTTCGATGGCAATTTTGAACTGATAAGTGGAAAATATATCGTAGATGCGAAATCAATCTTGGGATTGTTTAGTGTCGATTTATCAAAGCCGGTTACTCTAAGAATTGATGTTAACGATTCAAAAATGAATGAGGTTATGAATAGTTAAGCATTATTGACAAAATTACCAAAAGCTATAGAAAAATCCTTTATAATATGGTAATATTTAACAATAATAAGAATTATTCAGGTTATATGTTATCTGATATTACTACTTTAAGGAGGGATTTTTATATGAGAGAGCAGAAAGAGCATAGGAAGTCCATAACTTCAATCAAAACCAAGATTCTTGCTGCGGTCAGTGCACTGGTTCTGATTCTTGTGCTTATCCTGATTATAATTTCCTATACGATTTCCAAGAATATAATTACGGATCAGTCAATGCAGTTACTTGAACTTTCAACTAAGAATCAGGCATCGCGGATTGAGGCCTGGATGTCGGAGAAGCTGAATGTGTTCAGTACCTTTAAGCAGGATATAGAGACGCTGGACTACACGGATGCACAGCTTCAGAGCCTGCTTGACAGCTATTATGGAAGAAGCTCTGATTATCCGGACGGATTTTACATAGCGGATACATCGGGAAAGGTTATGCAGGCGGCGGGTGTGGACTATAAAAAGACGGCAGATGCATCATCCGCATGGTATAATGAGGCATTGACAAGAGTTAATATGGCATTCAGTGATGTGCATGTCAATGAAGCCGGGACTGATGTGGTGAGTGCCGGAGCTATACTCCGCGATTCTAAAAAGGCTGGTGGCAAGGCAAAGAATACAAGACTTCTTGTTGTCGATGTGCCGATAGCCCATATACAGGTTATTGTCGATTCGTTTATCAGTATGGATGATGCACAGGCAATTCTTGTTGACAAGGATAACATGAGCATATTATCAAAGAGTGATGACACACTGACCGGAAGGCTTAGCGATGGTACAGGCTTTCTTGGTACAATAGGAAACAGAATATCACAGCAGAATTACACGGCGATGACCCTTGATGGGAACATTGTTGATTTCAGGGAGATAACAGGAACTAACTGGGTGCTTGTATCCTATGTACCGGAGAGCGCTGTTTTCTCAGAGCTTGCGTCACTTAGAACTACAATGATAGTAGTTGCGGTGGCTGTTCTTGCTGTTATTCTGGTACTTATGGAAAGAATGATTCATTTTATGATTAAGCCGATTCGTTCTCTCACGGACTCTATCGTGACAATGGCATCCGGCGATTTTACGGTAGATATAAAGACCAAGGGAAATGATGAGATTACGCTTATGGGTCACAGCATGAAGGAATTTACAGCTGCAATAAGAAGCATGATAAATGATATCTCGAATATATCCGAGACATTAAAAGGACAGGCAGAATCGAGTACATCCGTCTCCGGAGGATTGTATGAGGCTTCGCTTAAGCAGTCAAAAAACATAGATGAACTCAATGGGACAGTCGACCAGCTCTCTGCCTCCGTTCAGGAAATCGCAGAGAGTGCAACAGCACTTGCAGTTGTTGTTTCTGATACAAGGGACAGCAGCAATAATGCCGAGGACAAGATGAATGTCACGGTTGAGGTTGCAGAAGCAGGTAAGAACGATATGCAGAAGGTCGGCGAAGCGATGGGGCTTATAGAGCAGTCCATAAATGGGCTTCAGGAGTCGATTGACAAGGTTGGAGCAGCCTCTCAGGAAATCAATAAGATTGTAGGAATGATTGGTGAGATTGCCGACGAGACGAATCTTTTGGCACTCAACGCTTCGATAGAGGCAGCAAGGGCAGGAGACGCAGGAAAGGGCTTTGCGGTTGTCGCCACAGAGATAGGAAGTCTTGCAACGAACAGTAATCAGTCTGTGCAGAAGATTCAGACACTTATAAATGAGGTCACAAGTCTGGTAGGGGAGACGGTTGATAAGGCAAAGGACAGCGTCGATGAGATAAATACCAGCAGCCGGCTTGTACATCAGGCAGTGGCAACATTTGATACGATATATGATAATATTGTAGATGCCAACAGGGTGGTTAATGACATGGCAGCCAATATGTTAAAGGTCGCGGATGTATCTACCAATGTCGCTTCCATAACGGAGGAACAGGCAGCCAGTGCGGAGCTTATTTCACGAAATGCCGGAAATATCGCTTCCGAATCAAAGAATATTACAGATGACAGTGAGAAGGTAGCTGAGACAGCAAGGAAGCTTGCCGACACCTCGGAAAAGCTTATGACCCAGATTAATTCTTTCAGAGTATAGGAGGGACTGCGATATGAAATATATAAGAAAATCGATATGCTCTTTGCTATTATGTGTGTCAATGCTTGCTGTATTATTGACAGGGTGTTCAGGCGGTAAAGGGACAGCAGCAACAGGCAATGCCAGGATTCTTATAGCAACCTGCGCTAAGGGAGATGCTTTCAGGGATATGCTGATAGCGGCATTGGAATCGGCATGCGATGAGCAGGGAATAGGACATGACACCGTCTATGCGGAGCAGTCGGCAGAGCAGCAGGTAGCACAGGTCAAGGAAGCTAAGAGCCAGGGCTATACAGCGGTAATATGCAGGCTTATAGATGTCGATACGGCGCTTCAGGTTGAGAGAGCAGCAGATGGGCTGCCGGTAATATTTGTAAACAACTGTCCTGATGAGGGATATCTGAAGGCGGATGAATACATCTATGTTGCTTCCAATGAGAGTGTAGCGGGAAGCTATCAGGCACAGTATGTCCTGGACAAGCTGTCGGGCAAGAGTGAGATAAATGTAATGATTTTACAGGGTGAAAAGACTCATTCCGCAACAAAGGGCAGAACTGAGGCAGCGAAGAGGGTACTCAATGAGTCGGGCAAGAAGATTAATTATCTTTTTCAGGACTATGCTGATTGGAGCCCGGAGTTAGGACAGGAGTATTTTGAGATATTTAATTCCACAGGAAGGACTGTGGATTGTGTAATCAGTAATAATGATTCCATGGCAGTCGGAGCGATAGCGGGAATGGAGGCATGCGGAATTGACCCTGCCACAATAGTGGTCTGTGGTGTTGATGCCACTGCCGATGCATGCCGGCTGGTAAAAGAGGGAAAGATGGACTTTACAGTCTGCCAGAATGCAGTCAATCAGGCGAATGCGGCGGTCGATGTTGCGGTGCTCCTCTCATCAGGAAAATCAATAAAGGACTATGCCGGAACATCGGATACAGGCTATCAGGTGTGGGTGGATTTTGAGAAGGTCGATGCGGCGAATGTTGATAAGTATATAAAATAATCAGATGATGTTTTGATATTCAACACCATCTGATGTTATGATAGACATTTCTGAAAAGTACATAATATAGTGGGTGGGCAGAGACTATGGTCTCTGTCCAAGCCCACCTTCGAGAGTAAGGGTTTCACCTGTCATGAACTTGAAATCAGGTGAGGCAAGCTGTACGCATACACGGCCTATCTCTGTCTCTACATTTCCGTAGTGTCCCATAGGCGGCATTTTGACATTCGCCTTGAATGCCTCAGGGTATGCATTTTCAAAGTTCTCAAGCTGTGCGGTCCATGCGAGCGGACATACAATGTTGACATTGATTCCATCAGGACCCCATTCGGTAGCAGCTACTCTTGTAAGACCTCTTATACCCTCCTTGGCAGCAGCGTAGGCACATTGACCGAAGTTTCCGAAAAGACCTGCGCCCGATGCAAAGTTGATAACGGAACCCTTGGTTTCCTTAAGGTATGGATAACATGCCTTCATATAGTAGAAGGCGGCATACAGTCCGGAGTAGACAGCAAGGTCGAACTGCTCAGTTGTGTGGTCTGCGAGAGTGACACCGGATGCGGATGCCTGTGCATTGTTGATGAGCACATCGATACGTCCGAAGGTGTCAATTGTCTGCCTGATAACATTGGCAACAGTAGCTTCGTTATCTGTGCCGGCATTCACATCTGCCTGTACAGGGAGAACCTTGATACCGAATTTCTCTTCAAGCTCTGCCTTTGCCTCTTCAAGTTTCTTAACATTTCTTCCGGTGATTACAAGATTTGCCCCCTCCTTAGCATAGGCTGTCGCAATACCGTAACCGATAGAACCACAGCTTCCGTCCTTGAGGATGGCTCTTCCTCCGCCCGTTATAATGGCTGTCTTACCTGTTAAAAATCCCATTCTAATACCCCTTTCTGAATAATTTAATTAAGTTTAGTAGGCATATTAATGTATATAAGTATCGACTTTAATACACTATATATGTAAAGTATAACATAGTTGCGTGATAATTGTATATAATAATTAAAAATTTAACAAAAATAAAATTCAAAATAATAATTTGTTAATAAAAAATGCAATATCGTTATATTGTCGTCAATAATTGCGGATGATATACTAGACACGCAAAAGTATATATAGAGGAGATGGGAATATGCACATAAAAAAGTGTTTTGGAGAAATGCTGGAACAACCTGGCGGAGAATTTAAGGTTAGTATAGAAAAAGATAATAAAAATACAAAAAAACTGAGAAGTATTATGTTGGCAGTATCAGTTTTTTTGTTGTGTACAATTACAGGGTGTGATAGTCCGGATTATACTGCCTCCATAAAGGAACCGTTTTCACATACAGAGACAATGGCTCCAACGGATACCTCAGATGACATCGTTTCGACCGGTGAGGCACTATCAGAAGAGGATGTTCTGGTAGATGTCAGCAGCCTTTCCATACCGGAATATAGTGGGACAGATTTCTATGTGGTCAATGACAATGTCCCTTTTTTCAATGAGAAAATAAAAGCTTATCCGGGGGACAGCTTTATTTATCTGTCGGAGCTGGATGAACTGGGGAGGTGTGGTACATGTGCAGGACTGTTTTCCTACATGACCCTGCCTGAGGAGGAAAGGGGAGAAATCGGACATATTAAGCCGAGCGGCTGGCACACGGCAAAGTACGATAAATCGGTTATACCGGATATGTATTTATACAACAGATGTCATCTTCTCATGTATGCTGTTTCAGGTATAAATGATGATACAAGAAATCTAATTACAGGAACAAGACAGCTGAATCTTGATATGCTGGAGCTTGAAAATCAGGTTTTAGATACTCTGAAGTATGATGAGAGTGTGAAACTGTTGTACAGGGTAACGCCTATATTTGATGGGGATAATCTTATTGCAAAGGGGGTTCTGATGGAGGCGGCAAGCCTTGGAGATGGTGATGGGTTAAGCTTCTGCATGTTTATCTACAATGTACAGGATGGAATTGTAATAGATTATGCGACGGGTGACAGTCGGCTTGCGGATGATTCGCAGACTACACAGGAGATAACACAACAGAGTACCACAGAAGAGACAGCACAGGAGACAATGCAGTCAGGCGTGGGATATGTTGCGAATATGAACACGAAGAAGTTTCATTATCCATCGTGTTCATCAGTCAGGCAGATAAAGGCGGAAAACAGATGGGATTATACAGGGACGAGGGAGGAGCTTATAAGTATGGGATATGAGCCGTGCAGGAAATGTAATCCATGAGGAAGAGGGGAACAGCTTAAAGTATAGATGCACTCTTATCTAACCTTTTTTCACTTTTTAATGTGGTTTTTGCATGTACTATCATATAACAAACTGATAATATGAAGCCATGGTTGTAATAAGCAAAAACAATTTTTGGAGGGATTATGAAGCAGTATACAAAACCATTATCACTGAGAAATGTTCAGGTAAACGACAAGTTCTGGAAGGAGAAGATGGAGCTTGTAAGAAAGGAGGTTATTCCATACCAGTGGGACGCATTGAATGACAAGGTGGAAGGCGCAGCACCGAGCTTCTGCATGAGAAATTTCAAGGTGGCGGGAAAAATTACGAAGGCTAGACGTGAGCTGGGTGATAAATATCAGGATAAGGTATGGCCTCTTGATACCTTTGAGACACTACCGCAGGACATGGAACATCTAGAGGACAGATTTTATGGCTTCCTGTTTCAGGACAGCGACTTTTCCAAGTGGATTGAGGCGGTCGCATATTCTCTTACGCAGCACCCGGATGAGGAGCTTGAGCGCATAGCGGATGGGGCAATCGACATAGTATGTGCGGCACAGCAGGATAACGGCTATCTTGATACATACTATATTATAAATGACATGTCGAAGGTGTTCACCAATCTCCGCGATAACCATGAGCTCTATTGCTTCGGACACCTTACTGAGGGTGCGGTCGCATACTATGAGGCTACAGGAAAGGATAAGCTTTTGAACGCAGCGCGCAGATTTGCAGACTATGTGTATGACTGCTTCGGTGAGGAAGAGGGAAAGAAGAAGGGCTACCCTGGTCATGAGATTGCCGAGATGGCGCTTATGAGACTGTACGATGTGACAGGTGAAGAAAAATACAGAAGGCTTGCGGAATTTTTTATAAACCGGAGAGGAACAAGACCGTATTATTTTGATGAGGAGCACCCTGAGGTTGTGAAGAAGGGACATGAGAATGAGCTCCGCCATTTTTACCATCAGGCGCACCTGCCTGTGCGTGAGCAGGATGAGGCATTCGGACATTCTGTGCGTGCAGTATATCTGTACTCCGGAATGGCAGATGTCGCGAGAGTGGATGATGATGACGCACTCTATGAGGCATGTCTTAAGCTGTGGAACAATATCACACAGAAGAAGATGTATGTGACAGGGGGAATCGGCGCGACGCATTTAGGTGAGGCATTTTCATTTAACTATGACCTGCCTAACGATACGGCATATTCTGAGACCTGTGCAGCCATCGGTCTTGTGTTCTTTGCCAGAAGAATGCTTGAGATAAAGCCGGACAGAAGCTTTTCGGATGTTATGGAAAGGGCGCTTTACAATACTGTCCTTGCAGGAATGGCGGCGGACGGAAAGAGCTTTTTCTATGTAAATCCATTGGAGGTATATCCGAAGGCATGTCATGAGGATGCCAGAAAATTTCATGTAAAACCAATCCGCCAGAAATGGTTCGGCTGCGCATGCTGCCCTCCTAACATTGCAAGGCTTTTAAGCTCACTTGCCATGTATGCATATACAGAGAACGAGGATACACTTTTTGCACACCTTTTCGTAGGAGGAAGTGTGAAAAAAGATGTCAATGGAAAAGAGCTGAGCTTTGAAGTCGCCACAGATATGCCATGGCAGGGAACCACGGTATACTCGTGCACCAATGAGCAGAGTGTACATGGAAGCCTTGCAATCCGCATACCGGAGTGGAGCAGAAGCTTCAAGGTGAGCGGTGTCACCGGAGAGCTTGATGAGAACAGCGTACAGCTTAGGGACGGATATTTATATATAGCGCATGACTGGAGGAAGGGGGATACAGTCAGGCTTGAACTCTCAATGGAGCCGGAATTTATTGCTGCCAACAATGAGATACGCGAGGATATAAATAAGACGGCACTTCGCCGCGGACCGTTTATCTATTGTCTTGAGGAGGCAGACAACGGAACAGACCTTCATACCCTCAGCGTTTGCGCGGCAGCTAAGCCTGAGACGGTTATGATGAATATTGCCGGTACGGATGTGGCTGCGCTGCGGATTGATGGAAAGAAGCTGATTAACGTCTGTGATTCCCCGGACGTTGACGCAGAGACGAAAACTGCTCCGTTATATACCACGCTTAAAAAGCCTGAGTATAAGGATGTGAAATTGACGTATGTTCCGTATTATGCATGGAACAACCGAGGTGAGGGCGAGATGAGTGTGTGGGTAAACTATATATTATAATCACATACATTGTGATGAGGCGGTATGCGGCTATTGGGCTGCATGCCGCTTTTTATCATGCCGTTGAGAAATATGCTGTAAAACCGCAATTTCTACCCACTGATTAGCAATATATTGTTAGTAAACGATTTGGCGATAATATAAAATATATTTTAATAGATAAGTTCGATATGTGAATTTACAGGAGCGGATATTTTTTAATTGTGGATGGCGGTTTGTCAATGGATTGACAGAGCGCCAAAGAAATGGGGATTAGCATGGGTAAAAGGATTGCTGTTTTTTCTACGGCGTGGAATGCAGAGCTCATCGGAGAGTTTCTGCGTGGAATGAGCAGGCGGGCAAGAGAAACAGGCAACAGTCTATATATCTTTAACAACTATGGAGGCTTCCATGGTGAGAAGGAGTATAATGACTGTGAATACAATATCTTCGAGCTTGCTCTGAAGTCTAACTTTGACGGTGCCGTCATTATTTCCAACAATATTGCTTCAAGAGAGAGGGTGGTTAAGCTTGTGGGACAGCTTAAGGAAAGGAACATACCATGTATCAGTGTGGAGCAGGAAATAGACGGTGTGTGTATGTTGGGAACGGATAACTATGCAGCTATGTCGGATGTGGTTGAACACCTTATAGAGGTTCACAAGTGCAGGGTTTTTAATTATATCGGAGGTCCGGCAGCGAATATGGAGGCAATGCAGAGAAGGCAGGCTTTCTGCGATACTCTCAGGCGGCATGGAATAGAGCCTGAGACAAGGCGGATGGGAGAGTATTCGTTCAGTGAGTCTGATGGCGAGAAGGCGTTTAATGATTTTGCAGACAGAGGCTGCCTGCTGGCTGATGCGGTTGTGTGTGCCAATGATATGATGGCGATAGGGTTTATAAGCAAGTTAGAACAGTGTGGCTATAAGGTGCCTGAGGATATGAGGGTTACAGGCTTTGACAATACGCTGAGGGCACAGAGCAATATTCCCGGACTTGCAAGCGTTAAGCGCTGCGATGAGGAACTTGGCAGGCAGTGTGTTGACAGGATGATTGGGCTGCTGGCTGGTGGGATATATCCTAAAAATGAGTACAGCACACATGAATATATGCCAAATGAGAGCTGCGGCTGTGTACCATATGGAGTGACACAAAGGCACAGAAAAAAAGAGATATTTGATATCCTGTACACGAATGAGGATATAAGGCGTAAGATTAATTATATGCAGACACGGCTTATGACAGCACCCTCTCTTGAAGATTTTGCAGTCAAGCTGTGGTGGGAACTTAACAATTTTAAGATTGATAATTTCTGTCTGCTCATAGACGAAAGTCAATATAAGGAAAATGGTGTGGAGCCGTCATACGGAATAGATGATGAAGCTGTTGCTGCAGACGCGCAGGAAGCACCCTCATTGGAATATCCCGAAAATATGCTGGTTCTGCTCAATAAAAAAAGTACGGACAACAGACCTGTTTCATTTGTCACGTCTAAGCTTATACCTGATGGCTTTATTGATGAAAAAGAGAAATCACATATTATAGTGTTTATGCCGCTTCACCATAATGGGCGTCAGTTCGGATATTGTGTTATGGAGAATGGAATTGAATATATTGAGAATGGAAGCCTGTACTACTGGTTAAGTGTATTAAATACAGCTCTTGAGACAATAAGACAGAGCATCTGTATCCGTGAGCTTAATAAGAAGCTGGCACATCTTTACATGTATGATGTAATGACATGAATTTACAACCGATTTGCACTTCAACATGTAGGGGCAATATTATTTGAGAAAAATCGCAGAAAGGGCAGGCACACTCTGTTTCTGTTTGCTGATATGGATGGGCTTAAGAAGATAAATGATACCTATGGTCACGAGGTTGGGGATGCTGCTATCAAAGCGATGGCACTAATATTAAATGACGTGAAGCCTGATAGTTCGTTTTTCTGTCTTAGATATGGCGGTGATGAATTTCTGCTTATGGGAAGCTGTGATAATGAGGATGAGGCAGCAAATATTCAGAAACAGATAGAAAAAAAGATAGATGCTTACAACAGCTCAGGCATGCTTCCTACGGCATTGTCGGCGAGTATAGGGCATATCATTTCGTCACCTGATGAACCACAAATGGTGATGGAGGATTATATCAGGACGGCGGATAAGATGATGTATAGGATTAAGCAGGAAAGAAAAAGAGAGAGGAGATAGTTAAATGAAAAAACAAGCTTTTAATCCATATCTGCCATCATGGGAATATATTCCTGACGGAGAACCATATGTGTTTGGCGGCAGGGTATATATATATGGTTCACATGACATGTATAACGGACATGTATTTTGTCTTGGAGATTATGTATGCTGGTCTGCACCAGTAGATAATCTTGGAGACTGGCATTATGAAGGAGTTATTTACCGGAAAACACAGGATCCGCTCAACTCCGATGGGAGAATGTGTCTGTACGCACCTGATGTGACAATAGGACCGGATGGTCGATACTATCTGTATTATGTGCTTGATAAGGTATCGGTCATTTCTGTAGCAGTGGCAGACAGACCACAGGGACCATACGCTTTTTACGGCTATGTCAGGGATAAGGATGGACGAAGAATTGGCGAAAGACCAGGTGATGAGCCGCAGTTTGATCCGGGAGTGCTCACGGAGGGTGACAGGACATATCTTTACACGGGATTTTGCAATGGAAATGATAAATCGCGTCACGGCTCTATGGGAATGGTACTCGATAAGGATATGCTCACAGTAATAACAGAACCTGTGTTTGTAGTACCGAGTGGTTCATACAGCGATGGCACAGGCTTTGAAGGGCATGAGTTTTTTGAAGCCTCATCAATAAGAAAAAAAGGCAGCCTGTATTATTTTATATATTCTTCGGTTGTAATGCATGAATTGTGCTATGCGGTGAGCGATAATCCGTTGTCCGGTTTCAGATACGGAGGGGTGATTGTAAGCAACTGTGACATTGGTATTGATTCATATAAGCCTGCAGCCAAGCCTGCAGCATTCGGAGCAAATAATCACGGCAGCATTGTAGAGATAGAAGGTGAGTGGTATATATTCTATCACAGGCATACTAACAATACATGGTATTCAAGGCAGGGCTGTGCAGAGAAGCTAAGCTTTGATGGTGACAAGATAATTCAGGCAGAGATGACCTCATGCGGTCTTAACGATGGACCATTGAAGGGGGAGGGAGAGTATCCTTCATTTATTGCATGCAATATTTTTACAAACGATGAGCAGATGTATGTAGGAGGAGCTGGACATCCATATATTATGCAGGATGGCCGTGATGGAGATATTGAGCCGGCATATATTACAAACCTATGTGATGGTTCGGTTATCGGCTTCAAGTATTTTGACTGTAAGGGTATTACCGCATTTGGAATTAAGACCAGAGGCTATGCTCATGGAAATGTTAAAATAAAGACTACATGGGATGGGGATGTGCTTTCAAGTATTCCAATTGATAATGCGAATATATGGGAGTATAACGAGATAAAAATTACGATACCCGATGGTGTACATTCGATATATCTGGAATATTCAGGTACAGGAGCAGCAGATTTGAAGTCATTTACTTTTGTGTGCTGATACGGAAATATAAGATAACAGGGATGTATGAATCTTCGATAGTGTGGATTCATACATCCCTGTTTAATATTAAGGCTGGTGCAGAAACATCCGCAGCTATTTTAATGTCTCCTTTACATCCGAAAACAACTGCATATCCTCAGGAGTGAGCCTGACATTTGTGGAAAAACTGCGTCCATCTGCGGTTGTAATATTAACCTCTATAATTGTACCTTCCTTTATGACATCGCTTCCTGATACTGCGCGAAGGAACATCGGAAACTTCGGATGGGCTGCCGTGAAACGGTCCCATGATGATTTTAACTGGAATAATTTGGCTGGATTCATTTTTTATCTCCTTAAATGACTATTGATATATTGTGTGTTATTGCAGGGGGCAGAATGTGGTGCAGGTTATTTTGCATTATATCAGTGTCAATTAGAAACACCTATTTAGCAGCGCCTCTTAAAATACATTTTTAACATACACTATGTTGGCATAAAATAATTTATCGTATATAATTATTAAAAAATGTGTGTTCATGTTTTAACATTGTACTACATGCAGCACGGTATTACCTGCAAAAATGGCATTGATAAAATATACAGAATTATGTTGGAAAACATATTCCAATATAGTAGAATGATTTTATCATAGAAGCAGAAAATGGTCAAATTAAGAATATATAAAAAATGAAATGGTATGATGTTGAGGTCAAAACATGGTAATTTAATACACGAGTGTATAACGTATTATATTTATGCATATTAGCTCCGTTGTCCGAAGCAAGATGTTCTAAGAACTCTGATAAAGGTGTTCTATACGTTCGCCACCGAAGCCGGCATACATCCCTGTATGCATTGCTTCTAAAGCAGCCTCCGTGCTGCTTTTGGCTAGGGACTTAGCAGAGTTCTAAGAACATCTAAGCTTCTCCCAAAAGTCGTGATATGCATAAATATAATACGTTATACACACTAAGCTTATAGCACATGTTTTGACCCCAACATCATAGTATGAGAATATATAAAAAAGGAAATGGGGATAGAAATGGAATGGAAATATGACATTTCCGCGTGTACGCTATGTCCGCGTGAGTGCGGTGTTGACAGGCTTAACGGCGTGCGCGGCAGATGTGGCTGTGACAGTGATATATATGTGGCGCGTGCGGCACTCCATAACTGGGAGGAGCCATGCATATCGGGCGTGCGTGGCTCGGGGACTGTGTTCTTTTCGGGATGTCCGCTTGGCTGTGTATTCTGCCAGAACAACAATATTGCCAACGCGAAGGTCGGAAAGAAGATTTCGGTGGAGCGTCTTGCGGAGATATTCCTTGAGCAGCAGGACAGAGGGGCACTTAATATTAACCTTGTGACACCGACACATTACATACCGCAGATTATAAAGGCGCTTGAGCTGTCAAAGAACCAGGGAATGAACCTGCCTGTGGTATACAACAGCGGCGGCTATGAGAAGGCTGAGGCACTAAAGCTGCTTGACGGACTTGTGGATGTATACCTTCCCGATATGAAATATATGTCACCCGGGCTTGCCGGAAAATACAGTAAGGCACAGGATTATCCGGCGGCTGCGATGGCTGCACTTACGGAGATGTTCAGACAGGTTGGAACACCGGTGTTTGAGGTAGAAAAGCCGGATGATAATACGGCAACGGACGAGGCCGGTCTTATAATGAAGCGTGGAATGATAGTGCGCCATCTGGTGCTCCCCGGGTGCACCGCGGATTCAAAGGCAGTTGTAAAATACCTCTATGACACTTATGGGGATGACATATATATGAGCATAATGAGCCAGTACACCCCGATGCCGGAGCTTATGCCCGGCGGAAAGCTTAACGCGCTCTATCCTGAGCTTGGAAGATGTGTCACACAGGAGGAGTATGACGAGGTTGTGGACTACGCAATTGACCTTGGTGTTGAGAATGCCTTCATTCAGGAGGGAGATGTCGCGAAGGACAGCTTCATACCGGATTTTGATATGCTGGCGGGGGTGTAGGCAGGAGAGCAGGCGGTAAAAATATAGCTGTGCAGAGGTAATAGTGCGAAATCGTAAAAAGCAAGTTTTTCATTACTATTTGAGCCACTGCAAAAGCAGTGACATGGGGATTTTTATGAACATAGGATAGCTCTGAATAGTTTGAAGGGTATCGCAATTATCTATGAAAAGTTAACGAAATGGAGAAAAGAGAGAAGAATATGAAATATAATTGCCCTTATGACAAAAAATGCGGTGGCTGCAACCTGCTTAAGCATGATTACGCAGAACAGCTTAAGATAAAGAAGGCTGCCCTTGCAAAGCTTTTAGCACCGTACGGCAGGCTTACAGAGGTGATTGGCATGGATGAGCCGCTGCATTACCGCAACAAGGTACATGCCGTTTTCACAACTGACAGAAAAGGAAATGTCATATCCGGGGTGTATGAGGAAGGAACGCACAAGGTTGTTGCGGTCGATAACTGCCTTATCGAAAATGAAAAAGCTGATGAGATAATTGCGACCATCAGAAAGCTTATCCCGTCATTCAAGCTGAAGGTCTACGATGAGGACAGAAGAACAGGTCTGTTCCGCCATGTTCTCATCAGAACAGCGCACAGCACCGGCCAGATTATGGTTGTGCTTGTCCTCTCAAGCACGATGTTTCCATCAAAAAATAATTTTGTAAAGGCTCTTTTAAAGGAGCACCCGGAAATAACAACAATAGTAATGAATATCAATGACAAGCGCACATCGATGGTGTTGGGTGACAGGGAACAGACACTCTACGGAAAGGGTTATATTGAGGACGTGCTGTGCGGCAATACCTTCCGAATATCGCCAAAGTCCTTCTATCAGATAAATTCCGTCCAGACGGAAATCCTCTATAACAAGGCGATTGAATTTGCCGGGCTTACAGGAAATGAGACGGTCATAGACGCATACTGCGGAATCGGTACAATCGGAATCACCGCGGCTTCATATATGGCCGGGCAGGCTGGAGGAAAAGGCGGAAATGTCATCGGTGTTGAGCTGAACACCGACGCCATGAAGGATGCCATCGCCAATGCAAAGCGCAACAATATGGACAACATCCGTTTCTACTGCGATGACGCCGGAAAATTTATGACCCGCATGGCAGCCCACGGACAGCACGCGGATGTTGTATTCATGGACCCTCCGCGTTCGGGAAGTGACGAGACTTTTCTAAACTGTGTTGCAAAGCTTGCACCGAAAAAGATAGTCTACATATCCTGCGGCCCGGACACGCTTGCACGTGACCTTGGAGTGCTTAAAAAGAAGGGGTATAGGGTTGAAAAGATGGTGGGGGTTGATTTGTTTCCGATGACGGAGCATGTGGAGACAGTTGTCCTTTTGTCCCAACGGAAAGCGGATAATTATGTTGAGGTGGAATTGGAGCTGGATGATCTGGATTTGACTTCAGCGGAGAGTAAGGCTACTTATAAGGAAATTCAGGAGTATGTGCTGAAGGAGCATGGCTTGAAGGTGTCTAATCTGTATATTTCACAAGTAAAGAGGAAATGTGGAATAGAGGTTGGGGAGAATTATAATTTGCCGAAGTCGGAATATAATAGGCAACCTCAATGTCCAGAAGAGAAGGAAAATGCTATAATGGATGCGTTGAAACATTTTAGGATGGTTTAGAGAGGTGAGCACATGGCATTAAACTATATGGTGTATCAGTATGATGGTTGCAGGAATGCAGTTGTTATGACAGATATGGATGGCAAGCAACTTGTAATTGACTGTGATAATGCAGAGGCGCAGGTCATATTTGATGAGCCGGAGGATGCAGGGGTTCTGCCAGACTTGCAAGGAAAGAACCTGCGAGTTATGTGAGTATTGCGATGCGTCTGGGCGGATTGCAGGATTATGTGGATGTGTGGAATGAGTTGAATTAAGGACGATAAACAAAATAGAATATTAATAAAATAAGTATTTTAACTCAGGTTATAATAAATACAAGAGAAGGAGAGGATGGCATGACCAAGTTTTATGAAACAGTATTGGCTGTACTTAAGCAAGATAATAGATTTTTTACAGAAGAAGGCGTTCTTCTGCGAAATGCTGTTTATGAGGCTGCAATGCAAATGGATACTAATCTTATTCATTTGTTACTTACTAATGATATAACAAAGGCACGCTTTTTCAAAGAAGTTGATGGAATTGCTGTATTTGATAAAGTTGGATTTGGTTGGGTTGTGAATAATAGAGAATTTTTACCAGATAGTTATACTCGTTTTAAGAACAAAATTGGTCTTGCTGATGGTAATGGAGATATTCTTTCCTCAAAAGGGAATGTTGAATTAGTTTTTCCATATAAAGATTGTGTATTAGAGGGGGGACAAACAAAGGAAGATCAAAAGAGAAAAGAGATTTTTTATAATGAAACATTAGCACCAGATGAAATAGATAGATTGTTATATCCTAAAGTTTTCACTAATGTAAGCAGATATTCACAAGGAACATGCGAAAAACAAACATCATATAATGGTGAAAATCTTATAATTAAGGGAAATAATTTGTTAACCATATCAAGTTTATTAAAACATTATGAAGGACAAGTTAAGTGTATATATATTGATCCTCCTTACTATTTTAGGGAAACAAAAGCTACTGATACATTTAAATATAACTCTAATTTCCATATGTCAAGTTGGCTAGTATTCATGAAGGAACGACTTCTTATGGCAAAACGTTTATTGAAGAAGGGAGGAACCATATGGATTAGCATTGGTGAAGATGGAATGCATTATCTTAAAGTCCTTTCAGATGATATTTTTGGCGCAGAACATTTTGTTGGAACTATACCTCGACGTACTCGCAGTGGCAAATCAGATGTTCCTTTTAATTTTTCTCAAGATTTTGATTGGATTCTAGCATATACTAATATTGCTGATGACGAAAAGGTTGTGGGAAGAAAAGTAGAAAGAAAGTATTTTGAAACACCAGATTATCCTGGTGAGCCATGGAGACTTGCAGATTTAACTTCGCAACAACCTGCAAGCAAGCGTCCTAATTCATATTTTACGATGATTGACCCTAAAACAGGAAAAGAATATCCGGCAAGCGAAAAAAGGACTTGGGCGGTTACGAAAGACACTTTTGAATATTACTATAATGCTGGTGCAATTGTATTTCCTGATGATTATGAATTTTTGAACATAACTAAACCATATGCTAGGAAATTTAAAAGCGAAGATGATAATAACGGAAAACTGAGTTCTGTAATTTCAGATTTTGTTATGCAGGATTTTATAAAAGCGCTTTTATATGACTGCAAAAATATGGATGGAAACGCACAAATTGATGAGATGTTTGGGAGAAACGAATTTGACTATGCAAAACCAGAGAATTTGATAAAGAGTATCTTAGATGTAGCAACGGAGGAAGGCGATTTAGTGATGGATTTTTTCTTGGGCTCTGGTACGACTTGTGCTGTTGCTCATAAAATGAATCGTCGATATATTGGGGTTGACCAAATGGATTATACTGAAAAAATAGCAGTTGAGCGATTAAAAAAGGTTATTGATGGGGATGAAAGTGGCGTTTCAAAAGATGTAAATTGGCAAGGAGGAGGTTCATTTGTTTATTGTGAACTTGTAAAGGCAAACCAAAGTTTTGTTGATGAAATACAGATGGCTACAACTTTAGAAGAAATCAAAGATATCTATTCAAGAATTATATCAACGGGATTTATTAGCTGTAAAGTTAATCCGAAGGATATTGATGCAAACTCAGAAGATTTTTATTCGTTGAGTATTGATGACCAGAAGCGCTTCCTTATGGAATTGCTTGATAAGAATTTATTGTATGTAAATTATTGTGATATAGACGATGAAGAATATGGTATCAGTGCTGAAGATAAGGCATTTACAAGAAGCTTTTATGGGGAGGTGTAATCTATGGCATTTCTATATGAAAAAATAGATGTGATCCGGGAGAATGGGTACGCCGCTGAAATGCCGGCGTTTATTCCTGCTAACTTAAATACAGCATTTGAATTGCGTCCATATCAGATTACTGCATTTGAGAATTTCATAACTCATTTCGAAAGTCAAAAATGTCCTCATCCAACACAGGTATTGTTTCACATGGCTACAGGTAGCGGTAAGACGCTGATTATGGCAGGTCTTATGCTTTATCTATACAGAAGAGGATACAGAAATTTTCTTTTCTTTGTAAACTTGTCTACCATAGTAAAGAAAACAGAAGACAATTTCTTGAATGCCGCATCAAGTAAGTATTTATTCGCTGACGAGATTGTGTTGGACGGAGAACGCATATCGATAAAGAAAGTTAGTAATTTTCAATCAACAGATCCTAATGCAATAAATATTTGTTTTTCAACAACTCAGGGATTGCATACTGATATGTGGATTACAAAAGAAAATGGGATATCTTTTGATGACTTTGATGATGTGAAGACTGTACTTATATCCGATGAAGCGCATCATTTGAATGCTACAACAAAGAAACTTAGTAAGGAACAGGAGGATAATTATCATTCTTGGGAGCAGACAGTAAAGAGCATTTTTGACAGAAATAGTGAAAATATATTACTTGAATTTACTGCTACCTGTGATCTTGCTAATCCTCAGATTCGTGCAGAATATGAGAATAAGATTATTTTTGACTATCCTTTACATAAATTCCGTGCGGATCTTTATTCAAAAGAGATAAAAACACTTCGTTCAGATATGGATATTATGGACAGGGCTATTCAGGCTTTGGTGTTGAGCCAGTATAGATTAAAGGTGTTTCAGGATAATCATTTATCTATCAAACCGGTTGTGTTATTTAAGTCTGCTAAAATTGAGGACAGCAAAAAGTTTATGGCAACCTTTATTGATGTTGTAAAAAAATTGGAGGGCTCTACAATTGAGAGAATTTCTGAATTGATTGACAATCCTACGATGCATCTAGCGTATAATTATTTTTCATCTGCAGGAATAACCTTTGATATGCTTGCACAGGAACTTCGTGAGGATTTTTCAGAAGAGCATTGTGTATCAGTTAATGATGATAAAGAGGCGGAATTAAAGCAAATTTTGCTCAATTCTTTAGAAGATGCATCAAATCCGTATAGAGCAATTTTTGAAGTAAAGAAACTTGATGAAGGTTGGGATGTATTAAATCTTTTTGACATAGTACGTTTGTATGAAACAAGACAGTCTGGTGGTAAATCAATATCTCTAGCAACCGTTTCGGAAGCACAGCTTATTGGACGTGGTGCCAGATATTGTCCGTTTATGATTAATGATGAGCAACCCAAATTCCAACGAAAATATGACAATGACGTAGAAAATGAGCTTCGAATTTGTGAGGAGTTATACTATCATTGTCAAAATGACAGTAGATATATAGGTGAGCTTCATAATGCATTGCGTGAAATCGGTATAGATTCTGACAAAACCGTTACAAAGCATTATATTTTGAAGAATGAATTTAAGCAGGATGACCTTTATAAAAATGGCTTGATATTTATAAATGAACGAGTAGTCAAAAGTCGTTCTGAGGTTAACGAATTGCTTCCATCGGTAAGAAACAAGGTGTATTCAGTGACGCTGGTAACAGGGCAATCCGGTGAGGACGTTATTCTTGATGATGGACAAGGTACTTCTGTTGATAGTAAGACAAAAACAAAGCTATATTCCACTACGATTGGAGAAATCGCAAATATTAATTATGCCATCGTAAATAAGGCTCTTGCAAAAGTTCCGGTATATAAATTTAATACCTTAAAAAGTAGATTTCCAAATTTGAAATCAACAAGAGAATTCATAACAAGTACCAATTATCTTGGAGACATAAAAATAGAGATTCGTAGCAAATATGATGAGCCATCGGTAGCTATTTTATCAACGGCTGTTACAAGTGTACTTACAAAGATAGCGGCATCAATTTCTGCAATAGAGGAAGAATATGAGGGTACCAAGGAGTTCCATGCGGTTAATATACATGATATTTTCTGCGATAAAGCTGTAAATTATACTAATATTGTTGATGGTGGAATTGGAGTGTCTCAAAATGATGCTACCGTGCCGGCTACAATGCGTATAGATCTAAAAGGAGAAGATTGGTTTACATTCACAGATAATTATGGAACTTCAGAAGAAAAAGCATTTGTAGCATATTTCCATGATTATGTAGATAGATTAAAAACTATTTATAGCAAGATTTATCTAATGCGTAATGAACGTCAGCTGCATCTCTATTCATTTGATGGTGGTGAAAGATTCGAACCGGATTATGTGTTGTTTTTACAGAAAGACAATGAGGATGGTTTTGAACAAATGCAAGTGTTCATAGAACCTAAGGGTACGCACCTTGTGGAATCTGATAAATGGAAGGAAGACTTCCTATTGCAGTTGAAAGAAAATGCAATTCCTGTAAAAACATTTGTCGATGACAATAATTATCATATATGGGGATTCCATTTCTTTAATAGAGACTTAAGAGGAACTGAATTTAGTGCGGATTTTGAAATGTTACAAAAACCAGAGGAGCATTTAAAAGTATTAAATGCATATGCTAAAGGGTTAGTTGACGGAAATCAGTAAGTTTAACATTGTAACAGGTAATAGAAATAGCAATAAAAAACTGTGGACGAGGAGGAATGTGTGTGGCGAAGAGTTCACTTGAAAAAGCATTAGAAAAATATCAAAAAGAAGTTGCAAAAAATACTAAGAAGAAAATTGATGCTGATAAAAGATTGGCTGATAAACAACGCAGGGAAAATCAAAGGCAGGCTAGAATTGATGCATGCAGAGAATGTGCTGCATCAGTGGTGTCTGGTCAACCAACAGTAGCAGGTGTTAAAATTCTAGATCCTGCATCAGAGGAATTGATATCTCTTATTATTGCCGGATGTAAAAATGATAATTATAGGATTACGAATAATGATGTTAATATTCCTACATATTTGGAAAGTGATTTGGCATTAGAGTTTGAAAAATTAAAGCAATACGGGATGATTTCGTCGTATGGATATTACATATCTGGATGTTGGGAATTGACTATCTTGCCTTGCATGTTGACATATTTTGAGAGAAAGGAGATTGCTCTTATGGAAGAGAAACAGGCTTTTAATACAAATAATTTTTATGGGGATGTAACGGGCGTTCAAATTCAGCAGGGGACAATTAATTCTACACAGAACCAGACTATTACACAGGATTTTGATTATGATGCTGTTAGTGATGTTATTGAAAATATAAAGAAATATGACGCTATGTTTGAATCAGAGTTTGGGGAGAATGCTACAGAGTTAAGAAATAAACTTGATGAGATTGAGACGCTTATAAAAAGCAAAGAAAATCCTAGCAAAATCAAAGCATTATTATTAGAATTGAAGAATTTGGCTGTTGGTGTTACCGGTAGTTTAATTGCATCAGGTATTGCTGCACAAATACCTATGTTTTAGGAGGAGTTTTTTTGGAAGGAATAGTACTTGAACTTGAAAGAGAAGCACTTGACGAAAATGTTGGTATAGAGGCATTGCTTAGGAAAGCCTATTTAGTTGCAAGAAAACTAAAACTAACAGATTTTGAAAAGTGGATTAACAATGAACAGAATGGATATGAGGGAGAAGTACCAGAATATCGTATGATAGGAGGGGAATATAAAGCGTTAAATCCTTATAGAGGCTGGATACCAGTTGTATTGCCAGCTAATGTGGCAAAAGTAATAGCAAAAGTTCCGTTGCACAATTCTATATCCTCATTATGTGATGTGTATAATACGAGTGAAGGTAGTATCTGCTTTACAGTAGGTGCAGAAATTACTGAGTTTTTAAATAAGTCATCAGATGGATTTGACACAAAGTTTTCATTTTATTCGTCAAGGAGTGAGATTTACCGAATAATCAGTACTGTTAGAAATAAAATTTTAGACTGGGCGTTGCTTTTAGAAGAAAATGAAATATTTGGGGAAGGGATGACTTTTACTGAAAAGGAAAAAGAAATAGCATCCACTACAAAGGTTATAAATAATTATACCAACAATTTTTACGGCAATGCCAGTGAGGTTGATATTTCACAAGGTTAAATGATAGGTGCGTCAAAAAGAGGAGCACCTTTTAAAAGTGACTCCAAAAAATGGAGTACTTTTCCGAAAAGTGAGTCAAAAAGTGACGCACCTTCCGAAGAGGGATAAATTGTTATCAAAAAATGTGGGTCAAAAAGTGGAGCACCTTTTATAAAGTGACTCCAAAAAGTGGAGTACTTTTCTAAAAAGTGAGTCATAAAGTGACGTACCTACATATAAATCAAGGTTTTAGGGGATTTTGCCCACAACTAGATGCATTTTGCGCTGGATATACAAAATGCGCATCTAGCAGAGGACACCGTGAGAAATCTATAAAAGAAATTTTCCGGGTACAGAAAGCTTGGAAATATGTAAGCGGATTTTTTTGAATCGAAAAGATTGCCTTTTCCGTAGCGAGGCTGTATCATCAAGAAAAGAATTATCGGAATTATCTTGAAAAGATGCAGAAGTGACTAAGGAAGGAGGGAAGCTTTGAATAAGGAATTTGAACGCTGCTGCACATTTCTTGCTGAGATGATAGAGAAGTACGGTCTGGATGTTTTACGTGATATAGCTGTAGAGCTTCAGTTTGCTCCGGAAACTTGGCGTGATGATGCAGAAGGAAAAAGACTTCGGTATGAGGCTTATGCGAAGAGATTTCTGGAGCGGTTTAAGGAAGCTGCATAAGGGTTACCGGCATCCTGCGAAATTTGTATCAAGTTTTCATCGAAAACTTGATATGTAGACCGAGACATTTGCGAAGCAAATATTGCATGGCGAGGGTTCGTTGATTGAGTGGGATGTATACATACGTTAGAGCGTTCAAAAAGAAAAAGATATAAAAAACGATTGAATTTTTGGAAAGCTGGGCATATTATAATAGCAAATATATTTCTTTGATAAGTTGGTGGAAGATGTATAGAACCTATTGACTTTTGAAGGAAGATTTGATAAGCTCTCTATAGAGAAAGTTTACCACTGACCGATAGGTGGTATATAAATGGTCGGGTTGAAAGTTTACCGCTGACCAATATGCGGTATATAAATGGTTGGGCCGAAAGTATTGTCCTCCACCAGCTCTGGTGGAGGATTTTTTTACCAAAGGGTGGATGCACATGAAGAAAACAGGATTTTATATTATTAAAGATTCCTTTTTTGTGGATATGAATGAACCATATCTTAAAGGGAATAAAGATGGTAATAGACCTCATTATTATTGCTTTGAGGATTCGGTTTCCGGTTTGTATTGGATGAAGTACATCAATAAGGACTTGTCAACTTTGGAAAAAGCAATCGGGAAAAATGTGGAGGACGCATCTATGCTTGATACATTTTCACTTGAGATGTTTGAGAACATCGCTTATGTGATGGCAAAGCATGCAGATACCAATATTCCGGATACACAGGAAGAATGGTTGGATGGATTTAATACGTTCTCAATCTATCAGGTTCTTCCACAGCTCATTGAGCTCTGGGGGTTAAATGTTCAGACGGATGTAAGTGCTAAAAAAAACTTCGTCCAACAGATCGCCCGATGACAACACCTTTATTTTTGCTTCGTTGCGTACAGCTGGGTATTAGTATTCGAGATCTGGATTTGCTTACCATTGGCCTCGTGAATGATATGTATGCTGAAAACAGCAACGATGACTATAAAGGATATAAGGAAGTGGCGACTCAGGAGGATTTCGACATATTTTAATCAACTGGTAGATTTTGGAGTATGGAGTATGAACAATTTGTAAAATATTGATTTTGTATTGCTTTTGTCTGGACAAGTGGATGTAATATAGTTAGAAAAAACTCGGAAGGAGTGTTTACTATGGCAACAAAATCAGCAAATTTATACGCACGCATAGAGCCTGATGTAAAAGAGCAGGCAGAAGGAATCTTAGCAGCATTAGGAATTCCTGCATCCAATGCAATAAATATGTTTTACAAACAAATTATTCTTCAAAGAGGACTTCCTTTTGAAGTGAAAATGCCATCCGCTCGTCCTGTAGACGTTAGTGCATTATCAGAAGCACAGATGAATGCAGAACTAGAGAAAGGATATGCAGATATGCAGGCTGGTCATACTAGATCAGCAAAATCTGTTTTTGCTGATATCCGCAAGGATTACAATTTATGATATAGTGATTTCAGCTCAGGCCGAGATAGATCTTCGTGGAATCTTCGAATACATTGATTTTGAACTGCAGGCACCAGAAAATGCAAGTGGTCAGCTTGATAGGCTTGAAGCATGTATTATGGATCTTGATCATATGCCGAAGAGATATCGACAATATGAATTGGAACCATGGAAAAGTCGAGGGCTACGCGTAGCGCCAGTAGACAATTATCTTGTTCTATATATTCTGGATGATGATACACAAGTGGTTATGATTATCCGTGTTATGTACGGTGGACGAGATGTGAATACGCAATTAAACAGATTTACAAAAACAAAATAATTTGAAAGCATCAATCAGAAATGGTTGGTGCTTTTTTCATGCCTGAAGAAATCTGTTTTTATGCCCATTTTTACGGAAGGAGGTATCGACCGTGGCTAACAGAATTATGGGTATTACTGTCAAGATTGACGGAGATACCACCAAATTACAGACTGGCTTCCTGTATAATTCAAAGTGTAGGAAAAATAAAAAATTATATTTCATCAACGTTTCATAAAAGGTGTGTAGAATGATATTAAAAGTAGCTATAAAATGCTATTGTGAAAAAATAAAGGAGGAATAATTTATGAAAAAATGCTTGTCCAGTAGATGCAATTAGTTATGGAGTAAGAAAATAGAAAGGAGTAGTTAGGAAAGTGATAAAAAATGCTATAGCATATATTACAAGAAAGAGA
>OJME01000836.1_pt1 | contig 26728 bp, 22 predicted proteins | sample 1597151 | NCBI WGS metagenome assembly OJME01 (sample SAMEA2452118, study PRJEB22498) | human gut metagenome | biome: human feces; feature: human gut; material: feces | place: Australia | collected 2012
GTTTCTTTTTCATCAGCCAATGCTATAAGAGCCTGTTTTTTCCTCATCTGTTCCCTACGATTGTCCGCGATTTCCAGGCGGTCATATCAAAGGAAATCAAGGAGCAGCTCATGGAGAAGGAGGGCAGGCTTCCGGATGCGGTTATAGCCTGTGTCGGCGGCGGCTCCAACGCAATCGGGACATTTTACAATTTTATAAATGACAAGAACGTGAGGCTTATAGGCTGTGAGGCAGCAGGAAGAGGAATCGATACCTTCGAGACAGCGGCGACGGTAAATACCGGAAGGGAAGGCATTTTCCACGGAATGAAGTCATATTTCTGCCAGGACAAATATGGACAGATTGCCCCGGTTTACTCTATTTCAGCCGGGCTTGACTATCCTGGAATAGGACCTGAGCACGCATATCTTCACGATATAGGAAGGGCGGAGTACGTTCCTGTCACGGATGACGAGGCGGTCGACGCGTTCGATTATCTGTCTAAGATGGAGGGAATCATCCCTGCAATCGAGTCGGCACATGCGGTTGCCTACGCTAAGAAGCTTGCACCGACAATGGATAAGAACCAGATAATGGTCATAACGATTTCAGGCAGAGGAGACAAGGACTGTGCGGCAATTGCACGCTACAGAGGGGAGGATATCAATGAGTAGATTAAAGGAAGCATTTAAGGACGGCAAGGCATTTATACCATTTATAACCTGCGGGGATCCCGACCTTGAAACCACGGCGGCGATAGTTAAACAGATGAGCGCAAACGGAGCGGACATAATAGAGCTTGGAATACCTTTTTCAGACCCTACGGCTGAGGGACCGGTCATTCAGGAGGCGAATATACGCGCGCTTGCGGGCGGAGTGACCACCGACAAGATTTTTGATTTCGTGAGGGATGTAAGGAAGGAAGTGAGCACCCCGATGGTGTTTATGACCTATGCAAATGTAGTGTTTTCCTACGGCAGTGAGAAATTTATCTCCATCTGTAAGGAAATCGGAATCGACGGACTTATTCTGCCCGATATTCCATACGAGGAGAAAAATGAGTTCCTTCCTATCTGTAAAAAATATGATGTTGACCTCATTTCACTCATAGCGCCTACATCGCATGAACGTGCGGCGATGATTGCGCGCGAGGCGGACGGATTCATTTACCTTGTGTCATCGCTTGGCGTCACAGGCGTGCGCTCTGAGATTACAACAAATATCGGTGAGATTGTGGATATGATTAAGAAAAACACGGACATACCGTGTGCGGTAGGCTTCGGAATATCCACACCTGAGCAGGCGGCGCAGATGGCGGCAGTCTCCGACGGAGTCATTGTAGGAAGCGCCATAGTAAAGCTTGCAGCCCGGTATGGAAAGGACGCACCGAGGTACATTGGTGAGTACGTAAGGAGCATGAAGGAAGCGATAGGTTAGTGGGACACATGGTGTCAGACCCCTGTCCCAGCTTTTGGGACAGGGGTCTGACACCAGTGTCCCATTTTGTAACAATATCGAAATATCCGTAACAATCCTGTAACTAAAATTAATATTTTTGTAACCAAATGTAAGGATTTTGTAACCACTGATGTGCAGTTAAGTGCTAACATAGTGTGCATAGAGGTGAGTTTTACAAATATACATAAGACATACGTGGGAGGTTACAAAATGGTGAAAAAAACAACATTGGCACTTGGGGCATTGGCGGTGACAGTCCTTATGACTGCGTGCGGAAGGGCAGACGGAAGCGGGAATACGGCGGCGCAGAAACCGACGGAGAGCATTATGCAGACCGATATTGCACAGTCCGGGGCGGAAAATGGCAGTAGTGGGAAAACAGAAACTACAGGAAACACACAAAACTCAACCGGTGAAGCGGCAAGCGAAGCTCCCGGCAGGATACCGGATAAGCCGACTGAGGTGCTTACCTGCCCGCTGATTGGCGGTCAGTACGGACAGGACATAGAACACAGCGCGGACTACAGATATAATGAGAATACCGACAGTTGGGATGAGATATACACTGTCGGTGATGTGTGCCTTGTTTACAGCGTGGCAGAAAATAAGCTCACTATTGAGTATGATGGCAGGACAGATGAGGTTGCGTGGGCGATACAGCATTTTGGCGGCGGAGTCGGAATGAGCATAGGGCTTGTCGATATGACATGGGACGGCAGTGAGGAGCTTATTTTAGAGGCGCATGACAGGGAGCTTGGATTGTACTTTGTGTATGATTTGAAAAATGAAAAGGATTTGTCGCCATATTACTGCACAGATGCGTCAAATATTTTCAGTGCGTATCTGAAGGAGGAGTATGCCGCGCAGCTTAAGAAGGAGGTCAACGAAGGCTTTACCGCTATCGGAAAGGACGGTATATTTTCTGATGTGAACGGCGATGAAAAATTAGTTTATTTCGGTCTCAGAAGCAATGCCGATAGTGTTGAAATGTTCGAGAATGTGGTCACGGAAAAGAGACTGTGCTATCACTGGTATAGTCCGGGCGCAGCGGAGACATATTGGAATGTTGATTTTGATTTCACCTTTGATGAGAGCGGATGTCATATAGGAAACATACTCACAGTTAACAAGGAAGTCATAAATGCCGTGCCGGAACCGGTAAAGCAGGCTCTTGCAGGCACAAAAGAGGTTATATATAGGGGAGAAGCCTTAGAGAATGTGGACGCCCTGGATGACATGCAGTATGAGCAGACCGGAAGGAGAATAGAGGCAGAGAGTTTCAGCGTGCTTGACTTTGATGGGGATGGTCTTAACGAGGTGGCAGTCATCGCTGAGAAGTGCTACATATTCCATACAGACGGCGATAAGGTCTATGTGTATGATATCAATTACAGAGCATTTTTAGACCTAAAGACGGATGCTACATGGAATGGCTCCGGCGGTGCCTCGAACTGGTATTATGTGGAATTTACAGGCTTTACAGACACGGAAATGCTCTACAATACCTATCTTCATATATATGAGGATACATACTGGGACGGAGATTATTACTCCGGGAACGCCAAGCAGCTCACCAAGGAGGAGGCGGATGCAATCATATCATCAGGCTCCGATGTGATGGCTAAGAGGTATAAATATTCGAGAAATTATTTCAAGCAGTGAATCGCTGGGACAGGGGTCTGACACCAGTGTCCCAACCGAAGTCAGGAAACATCGGAAGCCGGAAACCAGCCGTGGGACACTGGTGTCAGACCCCTGTCCCAGCCAGCCACAAAAATGAAACCGAAACCCCGGTTTCATTTTTGTGGTTTTTACATAGATTTTACATTTATTACATATAACCATGATAGCTGATTACGCAGATTTTACTTATACTAATCTGGGACAGGGACCTGACCCCTGTCCCAGATTTCTTTTACGCGGATTTTACATTCGGATGATTGGGGATTTTACACAGGGGTAGTAGACTGCTGATTGTAAACGAGAGGTGAAGCAATGATACGCACAGCTTACACAGCTTCGTTTATGAAAAAGAAAAGAAAAAAGTGTGAAAAAGAATGTAAGCCGTGTTGCGGCTGGAAAGAGGCAGAGAAATGAAGAAGAATTTATTTAGGAAGTGTGCAGCAATGGTTGCATGTGCTGCTATGTCGATGATGATGGTTACAGGCTGTAACAGCAATACAGCGGGAAATAATGCAACAGACGGAACAACAACAGGTTCAAATGCAGCATCAACACAGCAGGCAGAGCAGGAGACGACAAAGACTGCTGAAGCTGATAAGAAGCTTTCCGGTACAATCTCACTTGCAGGTTCAACATCAATGCAGAAGCTTGCGGATGCACTTGCAGAGACCTTCATGGAGGCTAACAGCGGCGTGACAGTTACGGTTGAATATTCAGGTTCATCGGCAGGTATCGAGTCACTTCTTAACGGAAGCTGCGATATAGGTGATGCTTCAAGAAACTTAAAGGACAGCGAGAAGTCCGGCGGAGCTGTTGAGAACATCGTGGCAATCGATGGTATAGCCGTTATCGTTGACAAGAATAATACTGTTGCAGGTCTTACAAAGCAGCAGCTCTCAGACATCTATACAGGCGCTGTAACCAACTGGAGCGAGGTTGGCGGAAGCGATACACCGATTGTTGTAGTAGGTCGTGAGGCAGGTTCAGGTACAAGAGGAGCATTCGAGGAAATCTTAAAGGTTGAGGATGCATGTAAGTACGCTGTAGAGTGCGATTCGACAGGTGCAGCTATGGCTAAGGTTGCTTCGACAGAGGGCGCAATCGGTTATGTATCACTTGATGTACTTGATGATTCCGTAAATGCACTTAACCTTGATGATGTAGCTCCTACATCGGACAACATTGTTGCAGGTACATATTTCCTTTGCAGACCGTTTGTTATGGCTACCAAGGGTGAGATAAGCGGGCAGAATGAGCTCGTTCAGGCATTCTTCGATTTCCTCAAGTCCGATGAAGGAAAGGCAGTAGTAAAGGCAGTCGGACTTATCACAGTAGACTAATAGAAATATTGGAAAATACATAAGAACGCTTCTACTTAAAAAGGTTATCACAAAAAGCAGTTAAAAAGCCTTCGTTGTAATAACCTGAAATTAAAAAAATTTTGGCGGCATGAGTGTGGTGCTAAGCATTACACCTTTGCCGCTAAGTGTCTATTTCTTATGTGGTATATCTGCCATATAGTGGCTGGGAAATGAGGTAAATATGAAAGCTGAAGTGATAAACTGTCCGAATCCGGCGATTGAGATTGCTGCAGAGCCGGCAGCAGGTAAGAAAACAGATAGGGATGTACCGGTAAATACTGATAAAAGAAATGATAAAGCGTTAAGAATGACTGAAAATAAGTTTGAAAAGAGCAATTTTCAGAGTGACGCACAGATAAATATTTTTAAAGGAAAAATAACAAAAAATCTCATAGAGGTTATCGCTAAGGTCATCTTCACAATATCTGCCTTTGTGGCTGTGGCGGCGGTAATTTCCATCACAGTATATATGTTCATAAAAGGTCTTCCGGCTCTTGGGGAGGTCGGAATTGCACAAATCCTGTTTGGCACGGTGTGGGCGCCTACAGCGGCGGAGCCACATTTTGGAATATTGTATGTCATCTTAACCTCACTTGTGGGTACAGCGATGGCGATAGTTATCGGAGTTCCGATAGGACTTTTGACAGCGGTTTTCCTCGCGGAGGTAGCGCCACAGAAGCTGTCTAAGGTGGTTAAGCCGGCAATCGAACTGCTTGCAGGTATTCCGTCAATTGTCTATGGACTTATAGGAATCATGGTGTTAAATCCTCTTATGTTCAAGCTTGAGAAAATAATATTTGCCGGGAGTAAGACACATCAGTTTACGGGCGGCTCGAACCTCATATCAGCGGTTCTGGTGCTTGCGGTGATGATACTTCCGACAGTTATAAATATAAGCGAGTCTTCGCTTCGTGCGGTTCCGAAGCACTACAAGGCGGCTTCGCTCGCGATGGGAGCCACACATATCCAGACAATATTCAAGGTTATTATTCCTGCAGCCAAGTCGGGAATATTGACAGCAGTTGTACTGGGTATAGGACGTGCGATAGGTGAGGCGATGGCAATCACGCTGGTTGCCGGAAGTGCCGTGAATGTGCCGCTTCCGTTCAATTCGGTACGTTTCCTCACGACGGCGATAGTCAGTGAGATGGCATATTCGGCGGATACACACAGAAGGGTGCTCTTCACAATCGGACTTGTACTTTTCGTATTTATCATGATTATCAATCTGGTTCTGAACCGTATGATGAAGAAGGGGGAAAAGGCAGATGGCTGATTCAATTCTTGTAAAGAAAAAGCGTCCGTTTGACAATGTGGCATACGTGCTTATATATCTGTCGGCATTGATATCCGTGGGAATCCTTGTCGGAATAATCATCTATGTTACAATAAAAGGCTTAAGCAATGTCAACTGGACTTTTCTCACCACAGAGAGAAGCGCATTGAAAGGAACAACCGGTATCGCAGGCAACATAGTAAACACGCTCTACATAGTGGTTGTCACGATAGTCATTGCCACACCTATCGGTGTTGGCTCAGCCATATACCTGAATGAGTATGCCAGGCCGGGAAAGCTTGTAAAGATAATTGAGTTCACAACGGAGACACTTGCGGGAATACCTTCAATCATATTCGGTATGTTCGGTCTGGTGCTCTTCAATCAGGCGTTCCACCTTGGATATTCGCTCCTCACCGGAGCACTCACACTGACACTCATGGTGCTTCCGCTCATAACAAGAAACACGCAGGAGGCGTTAAAGACGGTTCCTAAGAGCTACCGCGACGGAGCGCTTGGAATGGGCGCAGGCAAATGGCACATGATAAGAACCATCATCCTGCCATCGGCAATGCCCGGAATAATCACCGGAATTATCCTTGCGATAGGAAGAATCGTCGGCGAGTCGGCGGCACTCCTGTTCACTGCGGGTTCAGCCTACAAGCTTCCGAAGAGTCTCATGGCATTCTTCATGAAAATCAGGGAGGCGGGCGGTACACTCACAATAGAGATGTACTTCCGTATGTCGGACGGAAAATACGGTCAGGCATTCGGAATCGGCCTGGTACTCCTTGTGGTTGTGCTTGGTATCAATTTTATCGCAAAATGGCTTGCGGCACGATTCGATGTGAACAGGAAAGGATAGGTACATATAAATGGATGAAAAAAAGAATTTACCGGAAAATATTTTGGATATAAAGAAGCTTGATTTGTGGTACGGTGAGAATCATGCACTCAAGAATGTCAATATGGAGATAAAAAGAAACGCAATCACAGCGTTCATCGGACCCTCCGGCTGCGGAAAATCGACATTTTTAAAGACTCTGAACAGGATGAATGACCTTGTGCCGGGAGTGCGTATTGAGGGGCAGGTGCTTCTTGACGGTGTGGATATCTATGACCCGAAGGTTGACACCTCAATGCTCCGTAAGAAAATCGGCATGGTATTCCAGCAGCCTAACCCATTTCCTATGAGCATATATGATAATGTGGCTTACGGACCGAGAATACATGGAATAAAGAATAAAGTCAAGCTTGACCAGATTGTCGAGGAGAGCCTGAAGGGTGCGGCTATATTTGATGAGGTAAAAGACAGACTTAAGAAGTCAGCGCTTGGTCTTTCAGGCGGTCAGCAGCAGCGTCTTTGCATCGCGCGTGCGCTTGCGGTTTCGCCGGAGGTGCTTCTCATGGATGAGCCGACCAGCGCCCTTGACCCTATATCGACACTCAAGGTTGAGGAGCTTATGGAGGAGCTTAAGAAAAAATATACCGTTGTTGTTGTGACACATAACATGCAGCAGGCGGCAAGAGTATCTGACGATACAGCGTTTTTCCTTGTGGGTGAGGTTATAGAAAAAGACAGCACGGACAACATATTCTCACAGCCGAAGGATAAGAGGACTGAGGATTATATTACCGGGCGATTTGGTTGATAAGGAGGACAGAGATGAGAAGCAGATTTGACAAGGAGCTTGCACAGCTTAACAGTGAGCTCATCAATATGGGGACGCTTATTGAGGAAGCTATACAGAATGCGGTTGGTGCGCTTGTGAACCAGAATGTGGAGCAGGCACACAAGGCGGTTGATTTCGATGTGGATGTCGACCAGAAGGAGAAGGACATAGAGAATATATGCTATAAGCTTCTTCTTCACCAGCAGCCGGTGGCAGGTGATTTAAGACTTATCACGGCAGCGCTGAAGATGGTGAGCGATATGGAGAGAATCGGCGATCAGGCAGCGGATATTTCGGAGCTGACGATAGCTATGTCACAGAAGCCTTATATAAAGAATCTTGAGCATATCCGCTCGATGGCAAAAGAGACAATGATAATGGTTATCGACAGTCTTCAGGCATTTGTCGACAGGGATTTAGACAAGGCGCATGCTGTTATAGAACATGATGATGTTGTCGATGACTTGTTTATGACGGTAAAAAAAGAGATTATAGAGATTATACATAACCGCCCGGATGATGGCGACCAGGCAACAGACCTTCTTATGGTTGCAAAGTATTTTGAAAGAATCGGTGACCATGCGACCAACATCGCAGAGTGGGTAATCTTTTCGATAACCGGTGAGAGGTGAGCAATATAGCTTTAAGTCAAGGGTTCATAAGCTTTAGCATGTATTTGATAAATGCTTTTGGACTTTTGGCTATTGCATTATGCGTTACGGCATGATATATAAAATTTAATAGGGGCAGACGGATTTATGGTTTGTTGTACCTGATGGACGGCACCGTAGGTGAGCTGCTCGCTCGGTTAGAGTGCTGGATGTTGTGTTTGTTATATCTGATGGACGGCACCATAGGTGAGCTGCTGCCCGGGACAGCGTGAAAACCTTTTATTTTTTTATGAAATTCCGGAAGACGGGTACTTATACCGTAATTGTAAAAAATAACTAAAAACTTTTATATTTTTCAGTAAAAATTATTTCAGGAAAAAAAGGAGGCAGGAATGGATATTTTCAGTGTTTTGAATATGCTTGGAGGACTCGCACTTTTCCTATACGGCATGAATGCAATGGGGGACGGACTCGCCAAGGTGTCGGGGGGCAGGCTTGAGAGCGTGCTTGAGAAGCTTACAAAGAAAAGAATAATGGCTGTGCTTCTGGGAGCTGCGGTTACTGCTGTAATCCAGTCCTCTTCGGCTACCACTGTAATGGTAGTCGGATTTGTTAATTCCGGCATTATGAAGCTTGGCCAGGCGATTGGAATTATTATGGGTGCGAACATTGGTACCACCATCACGTCATGGATACTTGCACTCACAGGAATACAAAGTGACAATATTTTTGTATCGCTGTTGAAGCCGAGTTCGTTTTCACCTATACTTGCGGTTATAGGCGCGTCCTTCATATTATTTTCCAAGAAGGACAGGAAAAGGGATATAGGAACTATTTTAGTCGGCTTTGCCATACTCATGTTCGGAATGGAGACGATGAGCGCAGCAGTTAAGCCGCTTGCGGATGTTCCACAGTTCACCAATATGTTCACCATGTTCACCAACCCTGTGCTCGGCATGATTGTAGGAGCGGTGCTCACGGCGGTAATCCAGAGCTCATCGGCTTCCGTCGGTATATTGCAGGCACTCTGTGCAACTGGTGGTGTCACGATGGCGTCGGCGATTCCTATTATAATGGGTCAGAATATCGGTACCTGCGTGACGTCACTCATATCCGCGATGGGAGCGAGCAAGAATGCGAAGCGAGCGGCACTGGTACACTTCTATTTTAATCTTATCGGAACAATTATTTTCATGGTGGTATTTTACACTCTGAATGCATTCTTACACTTTGAAATACTTAATATGACGGCGAACGCATGGCTTATCGCACTTGTCCACTCATGCTTTAACATAGCTGCGACAATCATATTCCTTCCGTTCGGCGATTTCCTTGCAAAGCTTGCCTGTCTCACAATCAAGGATAAGGATGAAGTGCAGGAAAAGGCGGAAGCAGGTTCCGTCGAGAAGGATATACAGGTGCTTGATCCTCGTTTCCTCGAGTCCCCTGCGTTCGCAGTGCAGCAGTGTAAAAATGTGGCGGTAAAGATGGCTGATGTGGCAAGGGATGGCTTGTTCCTGTCTATGGAGCTTCTTGAAAGCTATGATGAGGACAAGGCACAGAGGGTACTTCACTACGAGGATATCGTCGACAAGTACGAGGATGAGCTTGGAACATATCTGATAAAGCTCAATGGAAAAGACCTCACTAAGAAGGACAGCCAGACTGTGTCAATGCTCCTTCATGTGATTGGAGACTTTGAAAGAATATCCGACCACGCCGTGAACATCAAGGAGGCTGCCGAGGAGATGAGAGACAAGAAGCTTCATTTTTCCGAGAAGGCAGCGGCTGAGCTCAATGTCTACACGACTGCGATACATGAGATTGTGAATATGGCATTTGATGCCTTTGCCACGGAGAATGTGGAAGCGGCGGGCAATGTCGAGCCGCTTGAGGAGGTCATGGACTATCTCAAGGCGGAGCTGAAGGACAGACATGTAAGGAGGCTTAGAAAGGGCAAATGTACAATTGAGCTTGGCTTCGTGCTCACTGACCTTATAACCAACTATGAGAGAGTCGCCGACCACTGCTCGAATATTGCAGTCTGCCTGATACAGGTGGTGGGAAATGACGGCTTCGATACACATGAGTATCTTGACAATGTGAAGAGCAAAGACAATGAAGAATTCAGGATTAAGGTACATTGGTATAAGGAGAAGTATGAGCTGCCGTAGGATGGAAAAGTAATGCGGACATTCGCAATCCGCTTTCGCTACTTGCTCATGAACGCAGTCACTTTGCGAACTGTCAGTGGGAGCTTTTAACTCCCACTGACATAAGCATCCCCCTTACCCACCGCTTAGTGCTCTACACACTTGAAGCGGGGGATTGCTTATTCTGCGTTCAATTTATTGAAGTACTGGAAATATATGGCAATGTGTGCGGTGATAAAAATTGCTTCAGTCTAAATGTGATAAAATTTCCGATGAGGGCAGATAAAGCGTGGAATTTTTTGAAGGACAAGGCTTTTTCTCAGTCTAAAAGTGACAAAATTTCCGGAATGGGTAGAGAAAGCGTGAGAATTCTTGAAAAAACAGTGCTTTTTCTCAGTCTAAAAGTGACAAAAATTCCGGAAATGGCAGAGAAAGCAATGAAATTAAAGGAAAACCAGTGTTTTTCTCAGTCTAAAAGTGACAAAAATTACGAGAAGGGCAGAGAAAGCAAGGAAATTCTTGAAAGACAGGGCTTTTTATCAGTCCAAGTGTGACAAAAATTACGAGAAGGGCAGAGAAAGCGTGAGAATTCTTGAAAACCAGTGTTTTTCATCAGTCTAAAAGTGACAAAAATTACGGGAAAGGCAGAGAAAGCATGGAAATTCTTGAAAGACAGGGCTTTTTATCAGTCCAAGTGTGACAAAAATTACGAGAAGGGCAGAGAAAACATGAGAATTCTTGAAAACAGTGCTTTTTCTCAGTCTAAAAGTGATAAAAATTCCGACAAGGGCAGAGAAAACATGAAAGAAGGTAAAGAACATGGCATTGATATATATAGTTGAAGATGACGACAACATAAGGGAGATTGAGAGCATAGCCCTCAGTAACAGCGGGCATGATGTGAGCGGGTTTGCATGCGGCAAGGATTTTAAGAAGGAGCTTGCAAAGAGAAAGCCGGACTTGATTTTACTGGATATCATGCTTCCGGATGAGGATGGCATAGAGATATTGAAGAAGCTGCGCGCTTCCGGCGAGACGAAGAAGATTCCGGTTATCCTTGTCACTGCGAAGTCAACCGAGCTTGACAAGGTGAAGGGACTTGATATCGGAGCGGATGACTATATAACCAAGCCATTCGGGGTTATGGAGCTGATATCGAGGGTGAGAGCGCTGATAAGAAGAAGCATGGACACCGGAGCCGACAAGAGCATCCGCGTGGGAAATATATTTCTTGACAGCGACAGACATATCGTGTATGTGGATGACGAGCCGAAGGAGCTGACCTTCAAGGAGTATGAGCTGCTTCGCTGTCTTATGAACAACAGCGGCGTTGCCATGCACCGTGACAGAATAATGGAGCTGGTGTGGGGCGTGGATTTCGAGGGTGAGTCGAGAACCCTTGACATGCACATCAAGACGCTGAGGCAGAAGCTTGGAAGTGCGGGCACAATGATTAAGACAGTCCGCAATGTGGGGTATGTATTAGAGCCATGAAAGAGAAGATATTAAGCCAGTTTTTGAGGATGACATTGTTCGCCATTGTGGTGACACTCTTTATGTCGGTTATGGTGTTCTATGAGCTTTTCAAAAAGCAGGTTTTTGATGATTTGAAAACCGACGCGGAGTTTGCAAGATACCTGATAAATGATTTTTCCGGTGAGGATGAGTTCGATGTGCGTGTCACCTGGATAGCCGGCGACGGAAGCGTGCTCTATGACAATGAGGCAGGTTCGCTTGAGAACCACTCAGACAGACCGGAGTATATTGAAGCGCTTAAGACCGGCGAGGGCAGATGTGTGCGGAATTCGGACACACTTTCGAGAAGAATTTTCTATTATGCGATGAAGCTTGAGGACGGCTCAGTCATCCGTATCGCCAAGGAAGCGAACAGTATATGGACCATATTCATGTCCGCAATTCCTATAATCATCGGTCTGTCACTTATCCTGTATGTGATGTGCTTTTTCCTGTCAAAGCATCTTACAAAGCGGATGGTGAAGCCTATAGAGGAGCTTGTAAACAACAGCGCGAATCCATCACTTGTGCCGGAGTACAAGGAGCTGATACCATTTGTCGGTGCGCTGAAGGAGCAGCGTGAGGATATTCTAAGAAGCGCCACAATGCGGCAGGAGTTCACCGCGAATGTATCGCATGAGCTGAAGACCCCTCTCACCGCGATATCGGGCTACGCCGAGCTGATAGAGAACGGCATGGTAAAGGGTGATGACAGTGTGCGCTTCGCTGGGGAAATAAAAAAGAATTCCACGAGACTTCTCTCCCTCATAAATGACATAATAAACCTGTCGGAGCTTGATGACGGCGTGAAGTTAAATCTTGAGAGGATGGACTTATATGAGGCGGCGAAGAACTGCGTGAAGAACCTTGAAGTCGCTGCCGCAAAGAACAATGTCAAGCTGATGCTCCTTGGAACCTCCGCCTATATAAACGCTGACAAGTCCATGATGGATGAGGTGCTCTACAACCTGTGTGACAACGCTATCCGCTACAATAACAAGGATAAGGGCGGAAATGTGATTGTCGATGTCAGCAGTACCCTCGACGGCAAGGTGAAGCTCACCATCAAGGATGACGGAATAGGCATAGGAAAGGAACACCAGGAGCGCATATTTGAGCGATTCTACCGCGTTGACAAGAGCCGTTCAAGAGAGAGCGGCGGAACCGGACTTGGACTTGCCATAGTCAAGCATATCCTCACCAGCCACGGCGCACAGCTTGAGCTTGAGAGCGAGCTTGGAAAGGGGACATGTATCACGGTCACGTTTGAGGGGGCGAAGTAGCGCTTATTTCTTCTTCCTATACTGATTCGGACTGAACCCCGTAATTTCCTTGAACTGCCGGTTAAAATGCTCCACATTCTCATAGCCGCAGCTCTCAGCGATGTGCGCGACAGAGTCGGGGGTCATGGTGAGCAGGTAGCAGGCGCGCTCAATGCGGCTTCTTATTATATCCTGAATCACCGGGACACCGAACAGCTCCTTATAAATATGTTGGAAATATGATACACTCAGGGAGGCAGCTTCAGCCAGCTCACTCACCGTCTTTTTGGGCGAGTGCTGGCTGTATATGCCGTTTCTTATTTCATGGAAAAGCGGTCTGTGAACCTTCAGCTTGTCGGAGAGCTGTGTCTCAAGGTGGTAGGCATCGCTATATTTGTACAGTATGGTTCTAAGCTTCGCGTCAAGAATCTCCTCATGGTGCGAGCCGGTCTGGTGGAACTCCTGCCTTAGGTCGCGGATGAGCTGGCTTAGCTCCGTGTAGTCGGACAGAAGCGTGAGTCGGTTGAATGGGACGTCGAGGCTTAGCATGAAATCACTTATTGAACTATCTATATAATTATCTGCATTGCCGGCGGTAGCAGCATTACTGTTGCTTGAGTTGTCTGTGTCGGCATTTGAACTATTATTGGAAGAATTTCTATTTATATCCTTGCGGATATTGTCATTCGAATCCTTGCATGTATTCTTATTTTTGAATGTAGTCTTATCCTTTCGTGTATTCTCATCCTTGCATGTATTCTCATCTGGAACATCGTCAAAGCTTATCCAGTCATTCACATATTCATTGTCATTGTAGTAATAAATAGGCGCATCCTTTGTGTATATTATAAAAGCGGGCGTGTTCACGTACTGTCTTATCAGACCGGGGTGTCTTGCGTTTCTGTCGAATGGCAGGTTGCCCTTTAGAAGTTCATCGGCGGTTGTTTTATTTTCATGCTCACCGCAGTAATATTGCTGGTATATTGTTTCCTCAGGAAATTCAAAGTATGCGTCACTTTTTACAAGGAGCATGAGATAATGCCCCATTCCGCCGGGACGTTCCATATTGATTCCATCAGGGTGGGTGTTGTTATAGCCCATGTAGCGTATTTTTAACATGATGTATATTCCTCCATAAATATAGTTGATATGTGCACTTACGATAACCGGACGTTGTGCAATTTTACCGGCAAATTCACGTTTCACAATTACCTTACCTGTGCAGTTAATAATAGAACACACAGAAAATATTTATCAAGATATCGTATGCGTCTAAGAGTATAGAGTACAGATGTTTCTAAATATACCCTTATAGGTCGGCGAAATAAGCATTTCAAAATGTATTTTGGGTATAAATAACTAAATACAATAAAAATACCCAAAAATAGTTTAAAATTAGTTCCTTTATGGGTATGGAATTAAAAAATGTAAAAAAAATACCCAAAACAGAGAATAAGTACATAAAAAATAGTCTTAATGTGGGTATAGAATGAAACTCTCTCTCTTTTATACCCACATATAGTGAAGTTCGCGATGAAGTCCGTATAGTCTGCTTCAAAAAGTAAAAAGCAGAAAAAATCAATTTTTTAACAGTATACATCATTGAGATTTGTTTGAAAAGTCATTATATTAGGTTGTACCTAAAGAGAACATATGTTGCTGTTGTGAGGTGTATATGGAATGTCCATATAAATATTTACATGAAGCATATATGAAAACGACTGCATTAGCAGCGAGTTTGGAGGACTTAAGAAAATGACGGCAATGAAATGGTTTTATTCGTACTTTAAAAAGTACCAGTGGAGAATGATTATCGGACTTGTCATGGTCACGATTACCTCCGTGCTTGCCATCGTAAATCCTAAGATAACAGGATTTATAGTGGATGACATCATAGGGGACGGAAGCAATATAAGGCTTGACCTGCTTCCGAGGTTCCTGCTTCTTATGATAGGCGTTACGCTGTTAAGGGCGGGACTGCGATTTATATTTTTATGGAATTTTGAGAACTGTTCGCAGGGACTTCTCTACGATATGAGGGACGATGTATACCGCAATCTGCTCGCAAAGGATTTCGCGTTCTATAACAACCACAGGACGGGTGATCTGATGTCGAGGCAGACAGGAGATATGATGGCGATACGTCATTTTATGTCGTATGTGTGCTATTCAACCTATGAATGTATACTGCTGTTTTCGATATCGCTGTTTATGATGTTCACTGTCGACTGGAGAATCGCACTTGCCATGCTGGCGGTGCTTCCTTTTACACTCATCAACACGATAATCCAGTCTAAGAATGTAAAGCCTAAGTTCGGCAATGTAAGGGAGCGTTTTTCAAGCCTCAATGCATTTGCGCAGGAGAATATCAGCGGTAACAGAGTGGTCAAGGCATTTGCCAAGGAGGGCTATGAGATTTCAAAGTTCGACACGGAGAACACGGAGTATAGGGATTCGGAGCTTGCGGCATCAAAGATATGGGTGCGCCATGTGCCGATATTTGAGCTTCTTGCCAATCTCCTCACCTTCGTGCTTATGCTTGCGGGTGGTCTTATGGTTATAAATGGACAGATGACTCTTGGAAATATGGCGATGATTAATGGATATCTGTGGATGCTTGATGCACCTCTTCGTATGGCGGGCTGGCTGGTAAATGACTGGCACCGTTTTACAACATCGGTTGAGAAGATATATGCGACAATCGAGGTTGAGCCTGAGATAAAGAATCCTGTGACAGGACCGGTTGACGAGAATGTGAAGAAGCCGGAGGGCAGCGTTGAATTTAAAAATGTGTCATATAGTATTGATGGTGAACAGATACTTAAAAATATCAATTTCAAGATTAAACCGGGCCAGAAGGTCGGAATTATCGGTGCGACCGGAGCAGGAAAGACATCGCTCATCAACCTTATGTGCCGCTTCTATGATGTTGACAGCGGCGAGGTGTTAGTCGGCGGCAGGAATGTCAAGGACATGGATTTAAGAGTATTGAGGCAGAGCATCGGAATGGCTATGCAGGACGTATTCCTCTTTTCGGACACAATCGAGGGGAATATAGCCTACGCGAAGCCGGACTGTCCTTTTGAGAGAGTTGAGTGGGCGGCAAAGATTGCGGATGCACATGATTTTATCATGCAGATGCCTGAGGGCTACGACACGATAGTGGGTGAACGAGGCGTAGGACTGTCCGGTGGACAGAAGCAGCGAATATCACTTGCCAGGGCACTCCTTAAGGAGCCGTCAATCCTTGTGCTAGACGATACAACCTCCGCCGTAGATATGGAGACGGAATCGCAGATTCAGGATGCGCTTGCAAGGATAGAGAATGAGACCGTGTTTATAATTGCACACCGTATTTCATCAATAAAAGATGCGGATGTGATTATAGTTCTCTCAGATGGTGAAATAGCTGAGATGGGCAATCATGATGAGCTTATACAGAAGAAGGGCTATTATTATACGGTATTCATGCACCAGTATGGGGAGCATGACGCGGCGTAGTCTCCCGGATATCCGGTTTTGTCAGGAAGAAAATGATTGTTTTGCCGGCGGTTGTAAAGCTGTGAATTTTTCAATGTATTTTATTTACGGTAAGCTGCCGGAAAAAGATGTGGTGTAAAATATAAGTGTGACAGCTTGTTTTTTACCTGGAAATGAGGATAAATATGGCAAGGAATAAATACGATATAGATGAGACATTGGAGAGTAAATTTGATTTAAACCAGTTAAAACGTCTTGGAAAATATGTTGGCAATTATAAAAAGACCTTGATTACAGTTATAGTGCTCATGCTTATCTCAAGTGCACTTTCAATGCTCAATCCTCTGTTTTTGAAGGATGTAATGGACACGATTGAGCAGTGCGCGATTCATGGCACGATGAGCAAAGCCGCGGCTTCACAGAGAGTCATCGTTGCGAGCTGTCTGATGCTTGCCGTGACGATAATAGTTGTGCTCATACTCAGATTCAAGATTAAGATGATGGCTGAGGTCGGGCAGGGCGTCATCCATGCACTGCGCCGTGATTTGTTTGTGCATTTGCAGGAGCTGCCGTTTTCCTACTATGACGATAAGCCGCATGGCAAGATTCAGGTGCGTGTGGTCAACTATGTAAATAACCTAAGCGACCTGCTCTCAAACGGTATTGTAAACACGATAACGGATATGTGCAGTCTTATATTCATTATAATTTTCATGTTAATGTTGAATGTGCAGTTCACGCTGGTGTGTCTGTGCGGATTGCCGATTCTGGCTGCGCTTGTGTGGATAATCAAGAAAAAACAGAGAAGGGCCTGGCAGATACAGTCTAATAAGCAGTCAAATCTGAATGCCTACATAGCGGAGAGCATAAACGGTATCCGTGTCACACAGTCATTTGTCCGCGAGGACGTTAACACGGATATATTTAACAGACTTAACATGGAGTCAAAAAAATCATGGCTGAATGCGGTCAAGTATAACTTCCTCCTAAACCCGGTGGTTCAGACAATCACGGTTGTGACAACGGCAATCATATATGTTCTGGGTGTCGCGTGGATTACGGACGGCTATGCGGCTATGACAGTCGGTACACTTGTTGCATTTACCGGCTATATCTCAAGATTCTGGGCGCCGATTACCACACTTGCGAACTTTTATAACAGTGTGCTCACCGCGGTTTCATATCTTGAGAGAATATTTGAGACGATAGATGAACCGGTCAAGGTTACGGACGCGCCGGATGCTAAGCCTATGCCTGAGATTAAGGGAGAGGTTGAGTTTAAGAATGTCTGCTTTGCATACGATGACGGTGTGCCTGTCCTTAAGAATGTAAGCTTCAAGGCGGGAGTCGGAGAGAGCTATGCGATAGTAGGTCCTACGGGCGCCGGTAAGACAACCATAGTCAACCTCATCAGCCGTTTTTACAATCTCACCTCAGGGCAGGTACTCATCGACGGAATAGATATCAGCAGGGTTACAATCAAATCCCTCAGAACCCAGATGGGTGTGATGATGCAGGACAGCTTCATATTCGCGGGAACGATCATGGACAATATCCGCTACGGCAATATGGAGGCGAGCGATGAGGATGTCATAAAGGCGGCTAAGACCGTGTGCGCTCACGATTTTATCATGGGGCTTGAGAACGGCTACTACACCGAGGTTAATGAGCGCGGAAGCCGTCTGTCGGCAGGGCAGAGACAGCTTATCTCATTTGCGCGTGCTGTTCTGGCAGACCCTAAGATTCTCATACTTGATGAGGCAACCTCAAGTATCGACACTGAGACGGAGATACTTCTGCAGAAGGGACTTAACGAGCTGTTAAAGGGAAGAACCTCCTTCATTATCGCCCATCGTCTCTCAACAATCAAAAATTCGTCATGTATTATGTATGTCGACCATGGCGAGATTGTCGAGATGGGAAGCCACGACGAGCTTATGAAAAATAAGGACGGAATGTATTACAAGCTTTATATGTCGCAGTATGATTTCCTGAATAAGAAATAATTGAACAGAAAATAATTAAATTAGGAAATAATTAAATAGCCGGGGCTGTGGAGGTAGAAAAAAAGGATTTGTGTAGTTTAGTGCGATTTGCGGCAGAAAATATGAGTAATTTAGTGTGAAAATTTACATAAAAGCAGTTGATTTTTACATGAACAGCATATAAGAAACCACCACTTTGCAGAAGTTTATTACACATCAGTTATGATGTAGCCGTAATATCTTATCCGCAAAGAGGTGGTTCCTTGTTTTTGGCGGGTCACAATGTCAAAAATCCTCACGCAGGCAAGCTTGCATCGGACTTCTGACCTTTTGACCCTGATATCTTGAATATTGCATTATTCTATTTCATGTATCTATCGAGGGATTGAATGCATAGAAGTTCTTTGCGTCAAGTCCCTCCCGCGTGATGTTGAGCGCTTCACCGAAGCGCTGGAAGTGAACAATCTCCCTGGCTCTCAAAAAGCGCAGCGGCTCAACAATGTCCGGTTCACTTATCAGTCTCAACAGGTTATCATATACGCTTCTTGCTTTTTGCTCGGCGGCTAAATCCTCCATAAGATCTGTTATAGGGTCACCCTTTACCTGAAATTCACATGCATTGAAGGGGATTCCGCCCGCTGCCTGCGGCCAGACACCAAGCGTATGGTCGACATAGTATGGTGCAAAACCTGATTTCTCTATCTCCTCAGGTGTGAGGTCGCGTGTGAGCTGGTGAACCATGGCACCGACTATCTCAAGATGCGCCAATTCCTCCGTGCCGACATCGGTAAGCACTCCCGCTACGCGTCTGTCTTTCATCGAATATCTCTGCGACAGATATCTAAAAGATGCTCCGGCTTCGCCGTCCGGACCGCCATATTGGCTTATAATAAGCTGTGCCAGCTTAGGATTAGGTTCCTTGATGTGCACAGGAAATTCCAGTTTTTTCTCATAAATCCACATTAATTATACGCCTCCATTTCCCAAGGCCATGGAAGCTGCTGCCACGGCCAGCAAGTATCTGAGCTTACACTGTAGAATGTGAGCGGGCCATAGAGACGCTCATATTCGGCTGCATGTTTTTCGTATGAAGCGCGATGCTTTTGAAATGCATTGAGCGCCTGAACGCAGTCCGGATGAGTGTCAAGGTACAAGCCAAGGTCAATCATCATGAACTCACACTCATGAATTTTTCTAAACAGGGCATTCCTGTCATTGCATGTTTCGTTCATCGACATCTGCCTCCTCTCATAAACGGTTTGAAAAGCGAAGGAAAGGCAGTGCCAATCATAAATGATTTTGATTCCTCGAATAATTCCTCGAATGCCTGAAATGGTACATACGCCATTGCGACAGGGCAGTATGGTGAAGGCATTACACATGACTGTGCAACACCATCTGCAGGTGTTATGCGTGGCTGCATCATACACTTTTTTTCAGCAGCATTAGGCATATCCTGATGTGGCGTATCGGCATTTTGATTACAGCATGGCTGTGCTGAAGCTGTATTTCGACCGTATCCGGAGCTGCTCTGCCTGTTCTGTGCCTGATTCGGACAGGTCATCATAGGCTGACGCTGCACCATGCGGTGATTGCCATTATAATAAGCCATATATGACTCCTTTTGCATATTTTATATAAATATAATATGAAGAAACCCAATATTTGTGAAAGCAGATGTTTGTTCTAAAATTATGTCGAAAAATGCAATATAAGCTTGTAATATAGATACAAAAAATGGTAATATGTAACATATTAAATATGTTGTTTTGGCTTGTGAAAATATAAGCACAATGTATTTTGTATTTATGAAGGTGTGGAGGAGCAGTATGGAAAACAAAAAATTTGACGGATTGAAGCTGTCGAACAGGACCAGTATGATAGCATACAGCATAATGAATATTATTCTTGTTGTATGCTATCTTGTTGAGGTACTCAAGAAAAGCAGAAGCATGGGATATTTTGCCGTGTTCTGTATCTTTGCACTGGTGCCTTATGTATTATGTCTGGCAATGTATTTAAAGGACAAGGGTACGAAATATTTAAAATATGCCATATCGGGCGGGTATGTAATATTTTACCTGTTTATAATTTTTACTACGGTATCGCCTGTCGCGTATGTGTATGCGTTTCTTATCGCTGTCATTCTTATCTCTTACAATAATATTAAGGTTGCGGCATGTTTTATGGGAACGGTATCGCTTGGAAATATTATCCAGGTTGCTTACAGTGCCCTGTCGGGACAGCTGGATATGTCGCAGCTTGCGAATGTTGAGATCAGGGTTGCATCGGTTCTGCTTTTTACAGGTTATCTTCTCATGGCGACTTATGTATCAAAAAAATGCAACGATACCCAGCTTGAGCTGGTTGAGGAGGAGAAGGAGCATAATGCGGCTCTTATGAGCGAGATTCTTGATGTGGCAGAGAAGATTACCGATGACATCAATACTGTATCCGGCAAGGTTGATATATTAGAGACTACAGCCAATAAGACCAAGGATTCGATGAGCGAGGTGGCAGCAGGAACGAACGAGACAGTTCGCTCCATCCAGGTACAGCTCGAAAAGACAGAACAGATTCAGGATACGATTAATAGTGTTGAGAAAGCTTCGGGAATGATTGTGGATAATGTAAATGAGACTAAGTCGGAGCTTGATTTATCGAAGAAAAATATGGATGAGCTTTTAAGATGTGTAAAGGTGTCAAATGATGCCAATGCCAATGTATCCAGGGAGCTTCTGCAGCTTCGTGAGCATACAGGTAAGATGCAGTCAATAATAGATATGATTAACAGCATTGCTTCACAGACAAGTCTTCTTGCACTTAATGCAAGCATTGAGGCGGCAAGGGCAGGGGACGCAGGCCGTGGTTTCGCAGTGGTTGCCTCTGAGATTTCCAATCTTGCCGATCAGACGCAGGGAGCTACAGGTAATATAACAGAGCTCATTGACAGTATTTCAGCAGAGCTTTCGGATGTTGTAAATGTTATTGAGGATATGATAAAGGTATCAGGAAATCAGAATCACGCAGCAGATGAGACTGTTAAGAGCTTTGTGAAGATTGCACAGAAGAATGACATGGTATATGACGAGGCAGGAAGACTCAGTGAGCTTGTACGCGAGTTAAATGATGCCAACCAGACTATAGTAGAAGGAATACACACGATTTCAGGTGTGACCGAGGAGGTTACGGCTCATTCCACGGAGACTCTTAAGGTGAGCGAGGACAATAGTGCTATTACCAAGGATGTCGGAAGCACCATTACAGGACTTAAGGAGCTTGCAGAACAGTTAAAAGGACTGAAAAAATAAAAAAATGCTGGATTTTTTTGTTCAGATGTGATATGATAATTAAGGCTGTTGCAGAGGAAATTTTGCAACAGTGTGCAGGATTAGTACATCGGTAGTATATCAGCTTCCCAAGCTGAGGAGGCGGGTTCGATTCCCGTATCCTGCTCTGTAAAAAGACGCATGAAGCTTTATGGTTCGAGGCTTTATGCGTTTTTTGTTTTTTCTAAGACATTATTCTTCCGATGCCGTTTTATTCCGGAATGTATCAGTGTGGGGCATTTGGATAGCCTGGATTATAATGATTTTACGTTTTGTACTTATTCTGTTCATAATTATATGCTACAATTTCTTAAAAAGCGCGTGGACATTATTGCAACTATATAAGGAAGAATACATAGGAGATGGAGAGGGCTATGAATAACAATAATATTTTATTTTTTCTCACACCGAAGTGTGATGTGGTATATGTGTATGAGGATGCGAATATAAGGCAGGTGCTGGAGAAGATACGTTACCATAAGTATACAGCGATGCCTATTATCAGCAAGCATGGCAAGTATGTGGGAACAATAACGGAGGGTGATCTGCTCTGGAAGATGGCTGATGAGAATATTTCTACCTTTGAGGAAGCGGAGGAGATACCGATTTCAGATATTCACAGGCGTGTGAACAACCGTCCGGTGAATGCTGAGGCACACATGGAAAGTCTGATTGATCTTGCAATCAAGCAGAATTTCGTGCCGGTTGTTGATGATGACAATGTTTTTATAGGAATTGTGACAAGGAAGGATATTATTCAGTATCTCTACAAAAACTATGATAAACAGGCAATGTGAAATGCAAAAAGTAAAATTCGCAGGGTAAGAATGTGCGGAGCAGGCTGACGATAATTGATTATGGGTTATGTATAATCAGAAATTTTGGAATAAAAATTTTTAAAATTTTTTTTAGAAAAGTGCAACCTAATAAAAAATAAGCTGTGTATATAGGCAGGATGATAAAAACGGAGGAGGAAATGCAGGACAAGGCTATCGTGGAGCTTTTTCTGGAGCGCAATGAACGCGCAATCAGGGAAGCCTCGGAAAAATATAATCATTATTGCATGCATATTTCGATGAATATACTTGATAATATTGAGGATAGCGAGGAGTGCGTTAACGATGCACTGCTTGGGGCATGGAAATCAATACCTCCGCATCATCCGGAAAATCTGGCAGCATTTCTTGGAAAGCTGACCAGAAATGCGGCAATTAACAAGTACAATGCCAGACATGCAGATAAGAGGGCGGCAGGGGAATATGCTGTGTCAATTCATGAACTGGATGAGTGTATACCGGACATGAAGGACGTAGAGAGCCATGCTGACGCGGTTCATCTTGAACAGGTGATTGATGAATTCTTAAGAGGTCAGAAACCGGAGAATAGGAATATTTTCTTGCTCAGGTATTACTATAGCTGTCCGGTTTCCGATATCTCTAAGAGAATGGGAATCAGTGAGGGAACGATTAAGTCAACGCTGTCGAGAATCAGGCGCCGCCTCAAGGATTATCTGAAGAAGGAGGGGGTATGGTGAAGAAAGGAGAGATACTTTCGCAGGCTTTATCCGGTGTCAGCGACGATCTCTTAGACGGAGCAAGGGAGCTTTTTGAAAAGAGTGAGGACGATGTAATTAAGACACAGGAATTATTCCGCAGGAAGAAGCAGGCTGTGAGAAAAAAAATGATATATGCCATATCCGCTGTGGCTGCGGCATGTATTTTAATTGTACTTGGAAGAGGCATTACGGTATTGTCAGGAAAGGGTCAGATACCGGAGGTATATTACGACGGAGTCATGCTTGATGAAAGAGGTGTGACAGCCCAGGTGCAGAATGAACCTGCGGTTGTTTCATATTCTCTTGAAAGAAGTGCCGTTTTGGAGGAGTCCGGGTTTACACTTCATATTAAGGCGAGGGGAAGCTTTACAATAGAAGCATCCGGTGGTGAACTCATACCTTATGGGACAAGTGTAATGTCGGCGAGCGATGAGGCGGATATAGTCTGGGCAGTGCAGCCTGATGAGGAGGCATACCTTACAGTGAATGCGGGGACTTATTCTGTAAAGGTTTCAATGTGTTTCGATGAAGAAACAGGAGAGTGGAAGCTCAGGACACAGAAGGGGAATAATTAACAATTTTTTTATCAGGAGGAATTTAATTTTATGAGAAAGTTAGCTTTATTATCAGTTATGGCAGTGTCGGTTGTTGCACTCAGCGCATGTGGAAAGAAGGATAACAATGTAAATCCGGGTACAACAGAGTCAACATCACAGATTGAGACAACAACAGAGACAACAACAGAGACAACAACAGAGGCGACACAGGAGCCGTCTAAGGATGCGGATGAGAGCGATGCGCAGGGAGCGGTTAAGCTTCTTGATGATATCTGGGCAGTTTACGGTGAGGATGACAGGTTCCCGGCAGCAGGTGGGGATTACAATCCGGATAATGCAAGAGATGACGCTGCGGGAAAATATGGTCTTGAGGACTCTGCTGCAATAAACGATGTTTTTGGAATTGCGGAGGATGACGTTGCACTCATCGACGATGCGGCCTCCCTTGGCCATATGATGAATGCAAACACATTTACGGCTTTTCATGTGACTGACAAGGAGAATGTAGCTGCGATTGCAGAGCACCTTAAGGATGGAATTCTTGAAAAGCAGTGGATGTGCGGTTTCCCGGATGTTTTGGTTGTATATCAGGTTGACGATTATATTGTATCAGCTTATGGTCTTACAGATATAATTGATACATTCTCAGCTAATCTCGCAGAGGTATATCCTGATGCAGTTGAGTTATATAAGGAAAATATTGGATAATCGGTAGTATTATGAGTGTTGTTTGTGTTACAGACGTCGCAGACAGCCGGCACTGTAAAGAAATGTCTGTGAAATGAGGATTGGCATGATTTTTTCAAGTATTCCGTTTTTATATTGCTTCCTGCCTGCGGTGATACTGCTGTATTTTGTGGTACCGGGCAGAGGAAAAAATGTAGTACTTTTATTGGCAAGCCTTGTATTTTACGCATGGGGAGAGTTAAGATATACTCTCCTCATGTTGGTTATGATAACGCAGGGCTATGTATTTGGAAGACTTATAGACTCTAAGAGAAGGTGGTCAAAGCTTTTTTTGACCACCTCTGTTGTAATAAGTCTTGGTGTGCTTGGATATTTCAAGTATGCGGGATTTTTCCTTGAATCCTTTGGAGCCATGACAGGGCTTGCCGTTCCGGTTCTTAAGGTTACTCTGCCTATAGGCATCAGCTTTTATACCTTTCAGGTGATAAGCTATGTCATTGATGTGTACAGAAAAACGGTTGCGGCTCAGAGGAGCTATATAGATATGGCGATGTATATATCTATGTTTCCACAGCTCATAGCAGGTCCGATTGTGCGGTATTCGGATATTGAGGGAGAGCTGCATGTGAGAAAGCACAGCACCGAAAAGACTGCCTGTGGAATCAGGAGATTTATAATAGGCTTATCAAAAAAGGTACTTATAGCTAACCAGTTAGGTGAGCTTATAGATGCCTACGCGGGGGCAGCACAGCCTTCGGTGCTTTTTGTGTGGCTGTATGCAATTGCGTGTACACTTCAGATATATTTTGATTTTTCGGGCTACAGTGATATGGCGATAGGTCTTGGAAAGATATTTGGCTTCGATTTTCCGGAGAACTTCAACTATCCGTATATTTCAAAGAGCATTACGGAGTTCTGGAGAAGATGGCACATGTCTCTGGGGACATGGTTCCGCGACTATGTGTATATTCCGATGGGCGGAAACCGGGTGAAGAAGTGGAGATGGTTCCTAAACATTCTGGTTGTGTGGGCACTCACCGGCTTATGGCATGGAGCAGCATGGAATTTTGTCATCTGGGGGCTTTATATGGCATTTTTCCTCATCCTTGAGAAGCTCTTTCTGCTTCCGTTACTCAAAAAGAGCAGGGTAGCAGGGCATATATACACGATGTTACTGGTTATGATAAGCTTCGTCATATTCAGCGCTGCGACGATGTCCGATGCCGGAGCAGTCATTGCAGGAATGTTCGGGGCAGGAGGGCTTAGTGCTGTGTCTGCCGAGTCGCTCTACTACCTGAAGAGCTATGCCATAACACTTATTATTGCAATTGCAGGCTCACTGCCTGTGGTGAGGAATGTTTTTGCGAGACTTGAGGGCAGGATGAAGGACAATAAGGCGGTGAACGCTATTTTTACGATAGGTGAACCGGTTGTGCTTGCAGCACTGCTTATTCTGGTGACAGGCTATCTGGTGGACGGCTCCTTCAATCCGTTTTTATATTTCAGGTTTTAATATTAAATCTCTGAGAAATGGAGATAGATATGGAAAATAAATCAAATGGTTTAAAAAGATATTTGAATAAAAATATAATAGTGATTATTGTGACTGCGGCATGCATTTACGGATTGGCGCTGTGGAGCATTATTGAGCCGGATAATACGTATTCATACAGTGAGAGAAGGGGGCTTAAGACGTTCCCTAAGCTGTCTGTACAGACCTTGCAGTCCGGCAGATTTATGGAGGAGTTTGAGAAGTACACACTGGATCAATTCCCTATGCGTGACACCATGCGCACGTTTAAGGCGGTCGGCAATTATTATCTTTTTGGCAGGAAGGATAACAATGGGCTGTATATAGCAGATGGATACCTGTCAAAGCTTGAGTACCCGCTAAATGAAGCTTCGCTTGATTATGCTGCACTGTGCTTTGGTGAGGTTAACCGGAAATATCTTGAGGGTAAGGTGGGTGCTGTGTACGGTGTGATTGTACCGGACAAGAATTATTTTCTTGCGGATAAGAATGGCTATCCGTCCATGGACTATGATGAGTTTTACAGTCAGATGAAGGATAAGCTTGATTTTATGCAGCTTATAGACGTCCGCGGCTTGTTAAGCTATGACGATTACTACCGCACTGACACTCACTGGAGACAGGAAAGGATAG
>OJME01000846.1_pt1 | contig 26552 bp, 16 predicted proteins | sample 1597151 | NCBI WGS metagenome assembly OJME01 (sample SAMEA2452118, study PRJEB22498) | human gut metagenome | biome: human feces; feature: human gut; material: feces | place: Australia | collected 2012
CATCATTATCATGGACCCGGAACTGACAGCGTTCAAAACCATGTTCGACTATAAACTGGAACCGGAAGTATATAACTTCCACCTGCTCGACGCACTGATTAAAGCTGCAGAAAAAGAAGGCATCACCAACTTCCCGATCCACGTAAAACTGGATACGGGCATGCACCGGCTCGGATTCGAAGAAAAAGATATCCCGCAACTGATTCGCCGGCTGAAGAATCAGAATGCCGTGATACCCCGTTCAGTCTTCTCACATTTCGTAGGAAGCGATTCGCCCCAATTCGACGCATTCACCCGTCAGCAAATCGAACGATACGAACATATGTCGACTGAGCTGCAAGAAGCATTTCCACATAAGATACTGCGCCATATCTGCAATACGGCCGGTATCGAACGTTTTCCCGGAGCACAATTCGATATGGTGCGGCTGGGCATCGGATTGTATGGTATCAGCCCCATTGACAATTCAGTCATCAACAACGTAAGTACACTGAAAACAACCATTCTCCAGATACGTGATGTAGCGGAGGAAGATACGGTAGGATATAGTCGCAAAGGACATCTGGTTCGTCCTTCGCGCATCGCTGCAATCCCCATCGGATATGCTGACGGTCTGAACCGCCATCTGGGATGCGAGCACGGTTATTGCCTCGTCAATGGTAAAAAAGCTCCATATGTGGGTAATATCTGCATGGATGTATGTATGATAGATGTGACGGATATCGATTGCAGAGAAGGTGACCAAGCCGTGATTTTCGGTGACGAGCTGCCCATTACTGTTCTTTCGGATACCCTTGACACCATTCCTTACGAGGTACTGACAGGTATCTCAACCCGGGTAAAGAGGGTATATTATCAGGATTAGTTCCAAAAGATTAAGTCGGAAAGTGAAAAGCAACGGACATCAACCTCCTTCTGCTTTTCACTTTTCGTTTTTATGAGCCCGGTTTTCGCTTTTATGATTCCGCCTTTCTTTTTTCATTCAAAATAGTCTATCTTTGCACACGAACTAATACAATACCGTTATGACAAACCTTTTTTTATTAGGATTCATGCCCAGTGGTTCCGAATGGATTATCATCCTGTTGGTTATACTTTTGCTTTTTGGTGGCAAAAAGATTCCCGAACTCATGCGCGGGCTCGGCAAAGGAGTGAAAAGCTTTAAAGAAGGGGTGAACGAGGCAAAAGAGGAAATAAACAAGGCAAAAGAAGAAATCGACGAACCGGAAAACAAAGAAAAGAAAGATAATTGATATCCTGTTTGGTTTCCGTTTCTTGCATCTACCCATAGGACACAAGATACTGCTTCTCTTTTCACGGTATTAAAGACAGATTGAAAGTAAACTTCAACCGCCTTTCTCGTACAATGGCAGAAATTAAAGAACTGACTTTTTGGGATCACCTGGATGAACTGCGCCGGGTGTTGTTCCGAATTATAAGTATATGGTTTGTTTTGGCTGTAGCCTATTTCATCGCTATGCCCTATCTGTTCGACCACGTCATTCTGGCCCCCTGCCACAACGATTTCATTTTTTACCACCTCCTGCGGGATATCGGGCAGGCATTCGACCTTACCGATGACTTCTTTACCCAGGAGTTTAAAGTCAAGCTGGTAAATATCAATCTGGCGGCACCTTTCTTTATCCATATGTCCACAGCTTTTTGGATGTCCGTAGTCACTGCCACACCTTATTTGTTTTTCGAGATATGGCGTTTCATCCGCCCGGCTCTTTACCCTAATGAACGGAAAGGAGTCCGCAAAGCACTGACCATTGGCACGGTCATGTTCTTTATCGGAGTCCTTTTGGGGTATTTTATGGTTTATCCGCTTACCCTTCGTTTTCTTTCTACCTATCAACTCAGCGCGGAAATAGAAAATCAGATCTCCCTGAATTCTTATATCGATAATTTTATGATGCTAGTGCTTTGCATGGGACTGGCTTTCGAACTGCCTTTGGTAACCTGGCTGCTGTCCTTGCTTGGATTAGTCAATAAATCATTCCTACGAAAGTACCGGAGACATGCCATTGTCCTGATTGTCATTGCTGCCGCTGTCATTACCCCAACAGGAGACCCTTTCACACTCAGCATCGTAGCTATCCCCCTCTATCTGCTTTATGAAATGAGCATATTGATGATTAAAGACAAAAAAGAAACATAATTATAAATATATCAAACTCTAATTGTAGTATGGAATATTTCTATGCCTTCTTAGGCTTATCGCTTTTGTTTATGAGCTGTTCTTCTTCTGAAACAAAGCTTAAAAATAAATATGCCGTTACAACAGGATGATAATATAGTCAAACTGTCCACAATAATAGATTCCATATATTATCTTCCCTTGGAAACTGATGATAGATATCTTATTGGAAACATCGATAAATTAATAGTCACCGATGTTTTTTTCTATGTTATCGACAAGGATATCAACCCTTCAATTTTCTGCTTCAACAAAAAGGGAGAATTCATTAGAAAAATAGGAAACCGAGGTGCTTCTAATAAAGAATATATCTCTATTACAGACGTAAATGTTTATCATGAAAACGTTTATATCTGGGATGGCAGTTCTAAGAAATTATTAATCTACAAGTCCAATGGTGACTTTGTAAGTTCCATATCATCGGATTATGCAGCAGAAGCAATAGCCATCTTGGATGATTCCCAAATTGCTTTTTATGGTGATTACAAACATAATTACAAATTTAAAAATAGAGGGAAATATCCCAACTTATTAACTATCAATCTAAACAATAAGAAAACAAATACCGATTTGTTCTATGAAGAAACCCTATCCACCACCGGTATCACTAGTTTACCTAATAATATTTCCAATAATAAATATCTCATCATGCCTTTAAACGACACGATATATCAAATCTCTTCATCCGGAGTGAAAAGAAAATACGTTATAAATTACCGGCAAAAATACAAAAAAGAAAAAGAGAATTACATAGAAAGATTAAAAAGAGAAAAAGTAACAGTAGACGAAGCAATAGCTGGAGAAGGAGCTCAATTTCCTATTACTAATGTTTTCTTCGAGGGAAATAGCTTCTCCTACTTCTTTTACCAGATGGGGTATCATTTTTATTTCGGTTTTTATTACCCGGAATCTCAAACTTATATTGAAGCTTCTGCATACAAGAAAAATCCTATAAAAAATGACATGGATGGTCTCGCTCGGTTTTTACCTCGTACTGTTCATGGAGATTTTTTTTATTGCGCAATGGATCCTTCCGCAATTCTCGAACACACTGAATTGATTCCAATATCTGAAAAGAACAAACTACAGAAACTAAAATCAGAAGACAATCCGGTTATTGTTGCTATGAAAATAAAAAGACAATAGAATTATGTAAAAGATTGGTAGCATTTTTATTATTGTCCTATTGAACTTTTATACATCACTGAATTTCGCTTTTCAAAAAACGATCAACTGAAAAAAGGTGTAGGTATGAAAGAAAATCAAATAAGAAGTATAGCTATGACTACGACCTCTTTATACACCTCTTCAAAGAAAGACATGATCAGTATTAATAAAATAAACCTCTAAAAACAATAGTATGAAACGTAAATTTCTTTATTTAACCATGATACTATTCATGGCATTAATTGCAACTTCTTGCAATAATGGCGAAGAATACGATGAAATAGATGGTATTCTTGAAAATAATTTTGAGATCAAGGAAGTAGCTTGCCATTCCGACTCAAAAAAGGATGAAACGGTTTTGGTTTCTTCTTTTTCTGACCTGAAAAGTTTTCAAGTGAAATATTCCAAATATTCAAATGATTTGCCCTCCTTCACCATCGATAAACACAGAGTTTACTCCTTCCTACCAATACAACCTATATCGTGTTTTTTCCTGTTCAGTATCATTTGTCTCTATCTATTTTATGAAAAGAGTATAGTAAACAAGAACAGATAAGTTAAGAAAACACAATAATATTATTTAATTTTGAATAAATGAATCATTTTTTTATAATTGCAACATCAAAATTAAAAACTTAAAATCATGAAAAAAATCGTCATTCCATTCGTCATTATGCTAATAAGCATAAACGTTTATTTCGTACAACAATCCAATCAAAAAGTAACAGAATCCCAAACAAGACTCAATGATTTTTTTGAATTATCCGCATTTGCTGATGATGGTGAAACTGCCGGACCAGGAGATTACGGTTGCGGAGGTAATCCAACTTTCATAAAAGACAAAGCTTTAAAGTCTTTTGCTTGCCCTAATTTAGGAACCCATAAAGCATGTGGCAAAGAAGAGCAAGTTTGTTGTGACCCTTCTAAAGGTACTGATTGTAAAGGCCTTTTATAACGAATCAACATCATACTATTATTCATGGATTTTTTATGTTCTTATTACCTCACATAAAAAATCCATGTTTTCATTTTAGATTTACTTTTATTCATTATTTATGAAAAATATATTTCTCGTCATACTATTGCTTATTTACTTATGGGGATGCTCACAGCCTATCCCTATAGACAATCAAAACCTTATTATAATAAATGCTCCGGTAAAAAAAGAATCTAATATAAAATTATCCTCACTCGTTGACTCAATATATTATATTCCTTTAGAAACTAAGGATGAATTTCTAATAGGAAACATTGACAAACTTATAGTAACAGACAAAGAAATTTACGTTTTAGATAAAAACATTACTACTGCCACATATTGTTTCGATCAAAAAGGTAAGTTTGTCAGAAAGATAGGAAATAGAGGTGCCTCTGATAAAGAATATATATCAATAACCGACATAAATATTCATAATGGGAAAATGTATATTTGGGACGGAGATGTCAATAAACTACTAATATATAATTCAAATGGGGAATATATTAAGACAATAACATCCAAATATTCAGCTGAGACATTTGCTGTTATTAACGATTCAGAAATAGCTTTTTATGGTGATTATAAACACAACCATCTGTTTTTGGAAAAGGACCAATATCCCAACCTACTATTCCTCAATACCCAAAACAAGGACAGCAAATCAGATCTATTTTTCAGTTCAGAATTATCAACCTCAGGAATTTGGGGATTGCCCAATAATCTAACAAACAACAAAAATTTAATTATTCCATTAAATGATACAATCTATCAAATTTTAGATTCCTTTCATTTAAAGAGAAAATTCGTTATGAATTATGGCGAGAATTATCAAAAAGCTCAAAGAGAATACATAAAAAAACTAAAATCTGAAAATGTGTCTGTTGATGAGGCTATGAATATGTTGGGAGATGGAGCACAATTTCCTGTATTGACAGCCTACTATGAAGGTAGTTATTTTTCCTATTTCTTCTATAGAATTGGGTTTCATGCATTCTTCGGATTTTATTATCCGGAATCTCAAACTTATATTGAAGCTTCTGCATACCAAAAGAGTCCTATAGAAAATGACATGGATGGTCTCGCTCGTTTCTTACCTTATGCAGTCCATAAAAATACTCTTTACAGTATAATGGAGCCTTCTTCAATTATAGGTCACACAGAATTAATTCCCGCATCTGAAAAAACAAAGTTAGAAAAACTGACTTTAGAAGATAACCCTGTAATCGTTGCTATAAAAATGAAAAAAATTTAAGACCATGAAAAGAATAAGTAGTATTTGCATTATCGTCTTATTAATTCTATTATGTATTAGTGAATTTTCACTTTTCCAGAAAAACAATCACTTACGAAAGTTGGTAAGCACAAAAGAGAATCAAATAGGAAGTTTAGCTATGGACAAAGATTTGCTTTTAAATAATATGCAAATGCAATATGCTAACAATGGATACCAATTAAATGACTTTCTACTGACAAATATCACTGGATCTACTTTAAAACTATCCAATCTACTAGATGATCATTATAAAATTATTTTCAGGTTTTCATATTTACATTGCTCCTCTTGCGTTGAATTTGAACTAAAAAACATTATAGAAATCGCCGAAAGAATACCTAAAGACAGAATTATCATCATTGCTGAATATGATAATAAAAGAGGATTTTCTGCTTTTACGAAAGCACACAATATCACTTTACCCATTTATTTTTTAAGTGAGAATGCCCATGCCGATAACATCCTGCAAGACGAGAATATCCCCTATGTATGTTTGATGGATAAAAAAATGAAAATTGAACATTTGTTTATTCCCATCAAGGAAGTTCCTATTTATTCAGAACGTTATTACCACCACATCATTCAACGATATTTCTAAGAGATTCATAGGATTCTCACTCTATTTGTCTATTTTTGCTGTATGGAAAATGAAGTGAACGAATCTTTTGAGATCTTGCTTGCAGCTTGCCAGACCACAAACGACAATCTGGCAATGGCTTACAAACAGTTACGTGACCTGCTTGAACGATTGTGCCGGGCGCAAATGCAGGATGAAAGCCTTCAGATGACTGACCTCTCAGCACGCATCAGTTTCGTATCAGCACGAGCCGGCCTGACGGTTGTCGAACAAAACCGGCTGCACACTTTCCGGCTGACCTCGAATGCCATTCTTAACCGCAAGAAAGAACCGGTACGCGAAAAACTGCTGCGAGATATCAAGACACTTGCTTTCTTTATACGCAAACTTTATGAAATTGAGATTCCCAGTACGCTCTATCGCCTACTGCCTCGTACCGATGCAACTTATATCGTGGCTCCTCCGGCTAAGAAACAGATAAAACGAATGCGTGTATGCTATCAATATGCAGACGAACAGTATCTTTATGTTATTCCGGTCGATGCGCTTGCCGATGAGTTTCTCCGGGTACGCTATAACGTTCCTCAAATCAACGAGGAATTTGCGCAGACTTGTGAAATTCTATGGCACCATGCCCAACTCAATCTGCTCGACGTAGCTATTGACGAAGCCGGCATTCTGACCCCTTCGTTCATTGTACTTGAACCGGACTATCTGATCGATATCAGTTCGTTAGCCGAATGCTTCCGCGATTACGGACATCATCCTGCCAACTATGTATTGGCACGCCTCCAGCCCATTGAGAACGCCCGTCCGCTACTTCTGGGAAACATTGCCAACCTTTTTCTTGACGAATGGATTCATGCTGAAGAGGAACCGGACTATAGAGAATGTATGCAGAAAGCTTTCCGCCGTTACCCGATTGAGCTGGCAGCCTGTGCCGACTTACGCGATAAGGAGAAAGAGCGTCAGTTTTTTGACGATTGCAAACTACACTTCGAACATATCCGGGAAGTGGTAAACGACACTTTCCATGCTCCAGGTTACGAATTGGACAAGAGGGACGCTGTGCTTGAACCTTCTTACATCTGTGAAGCACTCGGTCTGCAAGGACGACTGGATTATATGCAACGGGACATGTCGTCCTTCATCGAAATGAAATCCGGAAAAGCAGACGAATACTCTATCCGCAACAAAGTAGAACCGAAAGAAAACAATAAAGTACAGATGCTGCTTTACCAGGCAGTGCTGCAATATTCGATGGGGATGGATCATCACCGGGTAAAGGCTTACCTACTCTATACACGCTATCCCTTACTCTATCCGGCACGTCCGTCGTGGGCAATGGTACGCCGCGTCATCAATCTGCGCAACCGGATCGTATCCGATGAATACGGAATCCAGCTACGAAACAGCGTGGAGTATACTGCTTTAAAACTCCAGGCCATACAGTCCGACGTACTTAATGAACGAGGATTATCCGGCCGTTTCTGGGAACAATATCTCCGCCCTTCCATCGACAACCTATCACAGAAACTGGGTTCACTCACCTCGTTGGAACGGTCGTACTTCTTCGTACTCTATAATTTCATAACCAAGGAGTTATACACTTCCAAATCTGGAGATGTCGATTATGAAGGCCGCACCGGTGCAGCTACCTTGTGGCTCTCCACTTTGGCAGAGAAATGCGAAGCCGGAGAAATTCTTTATGACCTGCACATCAAAGAAAACCATGCAGCGGACAAACATAAAGCACATATTCTTCTTTCACAAAAGAAGAGCGAACCTTCGTCTGAAGAAACGAAAACATCTCCGGAAAAAAACGAAATATCATCTCCGGAAAAAAATGAGCCACAAGCCCTGCCTAATTTCCGCCAGGGAGATGCCATTGTTCTCTACGAGCGTAACGGAAATGAGGATAACGCTACTAACAAAATGGTATTCAAAGGCAATATCGAATTCATCACAGAAGAAGAGATAGGTATCCGCCTGCGCTCCACTCAGCGAAACAGTTCCGTACTTCCTCCGGACAGCCTTTACGCAATCGAACACGATACCATGGATACCACTTTCCGGAGCATGTATCAGGGACTGTCAGCTTTTGCTTCAGCAACAAAGGAACGGCGTGATCTATTGTTGGGACAACGTCCGCCCGAGTTTGACTCCGGACTGGATGGACACATTCTTTCCGCCACCGATGATTTCTCCCGGGTGGCTCTGAAAGCACAGGCTGCCAAAGACTATTTCTTACTGGTAGGTCCTCCGGGAACCGGCAAAACTTCGTGTGCCCTGAAGAAAATGGTAGAAACCTTTCATAGGGAAGAACAGGCGCAAATACTTCTACTTTCATATACTAACCGGGCTGTAGATGAAATCTGCAAAGCCCTTTCGTCTATCCACCCGAAAGTCGATTTTATCCGTGTGGGCAGCGAACTTTCATGTGATGAAGCCTATCGCGACCACTTGATTGAAAATGAACTATCACACTGCTTCCGCCGGTCCGAAGTAACCGAGCGCATCAGTCACTGCCGTATCTTTGTAGGGACAGTGGCCTCCATTTCCGGTAAGCCCGAACTCTTTCGCCTGAAAAAGTTCGATGTAGCCATCGTGGATGAAGCCACTCAAATTCTGGAGCCTCAACTGTTGGGCATCCTCTGTGCCCGCAGTGAAGATGGAGAAAATGCCATTGGCAAATTTATTCTGATCGGTGACCATAAGCAGCTACCTGCTGTCGTATTGCAAAATACCGGACAATCGGAGATTTATGATGAGGAGCTACGTGCCATCGGACTGAAAAACCTCAAAGATTCTCTCTTTGAGCGCCTCTACCGTACCGCACGTACATCATCAACCGATCTTCTCCCTTCTGTTTCCTCTTCATCACCCAAAGGACATCGCTCCTTCGATATGCTTTGCAAGCAGGGACGGATGCACCCCGAAGTGGCCCTTTTTGCCAACCGTGCTTTTTACGAAGGGCGGTTGATCCCGGTGGGACTTCCCCATCAGGTTGAAACCATAGAAGGAATGTCAAGAATAGTCTTCCTTCCTTCAGAAGCAGAACCACAAGGAGCTTCGGCAAAAGTCAACCACTCGGAAGCGTGTATCACAGCCCGGCTTGCAGCAGACATTTACCGGCAATATGCCGGGACTTTTGAAAGTACACGCACCTTAGGGATCATTACCCCTTACCGAAGCCAGATCGCTTTGATTAAAAAAGAAATTGCCATGTTGGGAATCCCGGAACTGAACTCAATTCTGGTAGATACCGTAGAACGTTTTCAGGGAAGCGAACGAGATGTCATCATCTATTCATTTTGTGTAAACTACCCCTACCAACTTCGCTTCCTCTCTAATCTGACAGAAGAAAACGGAGTCCTTATAGACCGGAAACTAAATGTCGCGCTGACCCGCGCACGCAAGCAAATGTTCATTACAGGAGTGCCCCGACTGCTTGAACAGAATCCAATTTATGACAGTTTGATAAAATTAATAAAACAGCGAGAGGCATTATCTTAATTTTGCAGTCCTTAGCTTTTATTCTTTCTTTCTGAACTTCGTTAACACCTCAGTATATCGCAAACCGCTATATTTGCACTACGTTTTTTTCATAGAGATTTAGATTTAAGGTTAGAAGAATTGTGGAAGTCGTGAGACTTCCCTTTTTTTCATCTTAAAGTTTGCTTTCTTTTTGAGCTAAAGCATAAAAAGAAAGTAAACCCAAAAAGCCGCTTCGTGAGAAGAGGCTTTTTTTATATCCTATCGACAGAAATCACCACAGAGGACACGGAGGACACAGAGAATATTTTCTTTAAATATACTAAGCAAGAAATTAAAACTCTGTGTCCTCCGTGTCCTCTGTGGTGAATCAAATTCAAAGCAGTATAGAATTATACACTTACGGGATGAACCCTAACGCAATCATTCCTCCCATACCAGATAAGCTGAAACCAGCCAATGGTTCAGTTTATTCCCATCTACAACCTGAGCCTCAGGAATACTGACCGTAAAAGTGTGCTTGCCGGGAGTAAGCGTACCAATAATTGCCTCTTCGGGCACAACGTCCGAACCGGGACACCAATTGGAACGGGAAAGATCCGAAGAAGCCAGCGGCTCTTCCACTTCTTTCTCTGTATACCCCTTTTCACCGATATAAGAGGCCAAACGTTTGATCAGCCAAACACCGGTCGCCGGATTGAAACGCCGGAAAGAAGCACAATCATCACGCCAAGGAACAAAGTTGAGCACCTCTTTCCCATCAACAGAAATAATGTTACGCTTTTGCACAAATTCGTCCCCACCGCTATGGCCACCATGTCCGGTCACTATATATTTAAGACGGATATTTTTTGCTCCTTTGGGAACTGTAAAATCAGTAGATACATCCCGACGGGCAAAAATATCAGGATAGCTCTGTCCCATATAATAAACGGTATTCATCAACGGTTCTACATGGCGTTTCGGAAGAGCGTCACAAGTAAGGCGACTTTCTTTCACGTCAATATCCGCACTTACCAGATAACCTTCAGAAGTCCAGGTATCAATATAAATACCGACATAAGCCTCTCCTTCAAGCAAAGGATAAAGATCGGTAATATCTTGTTGCCAGGTAACATTGCTTTCCCACTTGGGGATATAAACCGGACGGCGTTTGCTGCTCAGTGAATCATTGTTATTACTATAGTACCCCACACCGAATGGAGTCATAAAACGCATCAACTCTACTGTAGGCAAATAGTCTTTTCCGGAAACGATACCTACCATTTTTTCCAACTTCAAGCTATCTACCGGAGGAAACTTCGCACCATCACGAGCGATTGTCAGCAGATTGACAGCTGATGACTTGGGCAACACAAAACAAGAGCCCGACTTATCCCAGCGATCACCGTTGGAAGCAAGGGTAATCTTTAGGTTCACCGACACATTTCGTTTGTATGCAGGAAGAGTTATCTTCTTCAGGATGATACGCCCATTGACCAGATGGTATACACCTGACTCATCCGCCCCGTTATAATTATTAGGATACGTATCAGGAGAGAAACGTACATTCACATTCTCAAATACCGGAACGTGAAGGTCGCCTTTGGCAGGCAGGTTCTTATGTCCTCCCGCCCAAAGCTGAACAGAAAGGAATAGAAAAACGAATAAAGAAGTTAATCTGAAATTCATAAAGGTTTATTTTTTTAATTACTTTCAATCACTTGCCCCACTCCACGATAAAGCTTGATAGGACCATCGAGTAACACAGCAATCACAGTGATCTGTTCATCCTGCACACGTTCGGGAATATCGATATAGAGGTTTCCCGGCACCTCACTCCAATAGTTCTTGTTATAAACCTTGTATGGCAACATAGCTCCGTTGCCCACTACCCATACACGGTTCACCTTATTGACAAGCCCTTTCACCTCAATCGGGCCGTTTGGCTTATAAGGTAAGTAAAGGTAAAGAATATCGCCTGCTTTATTCAGTGTGGTATACCCTTGAAAATGCTCACATGGAATACCGGCACGCGTCTCGTAGATAGCTTCCTTATGCTTCTTCGTCCAACGTCCGAACTCTTTCAGAACAGCAATCTGTTCAGCAGGAATAGTTCCATCTTCTTTCGGTCCTATATCCAGAAGCAGATTACCACCCATGCTGAGGCAATCGACAAAAGTACGCAGCAGCATGAACGGAGTTTTATAATTGGTATCAGCATGTTGATAGCCCCACGAATCGTTCATGGTCATGCAAAGTTCCCAATATTTATCTGCAGGGCGAACCACAGGAACTCCTTGCTCGGGTGTGGCATAATCACCATATCCCTGAATACGGGAGTTTACTATAACATTCGGATTAGTGGAACGCAGCAAATTGATGATCCCTTTCGAATCCCAGGCTTCAGCGGTTTGTTCCCAGTCTCCATCGAACCAATAAAGATCGGGCTTCCAGGTTTTATTCAGTTCAGAAAGCTGTCCGAAATTGAAGTTAACAAACTTAGCCCAACGATCCGGATCGTTTTTGTAACGTGCTTCCGTGCGAGTTTTATTAGGATAATCGGGATGCGACCAGTCGAGCAGCGAATAGTAAAATCCAAGTTTTAATCCTTGTTTGCGCACCTCCTTCACAAAAGGAGCAATCAGGTCGCGCCCGGCAGGAGTGCTTTTCACGGTACTCAAGTCACCCACCTTCGTATCCCAAAGAGCTACACCATCATGATGCTTGGTAGTGATGACGGTGTAACGCGCGCCACTTTCCTTAATCAGTTTCACCCATTCCTGAGGATTGTAGGCCGATGCCGTAAATCCTTTCTCCTGAGCCATGTACTCTTCATAAGGAAGGTAATTGTTGAAAAATGACCAGCTCTCAGATACTCCGTTCACAGCATAGATTCCCCAATGAATAAAGATTCCTAACTTGGCCTGGGAGAACCATTCCATTCTTTTCTCTTTCTGAGCAGCCGTTTCCTCAGTAGGAGCCGTTTGGGCGTTCAGCCCAAACCCTAAAATAAACAAGGCAATAAGGGTAATGATCAATCGGTTGTTTTTCATTTTATTTTAATTATGTTTTGTCTCAATTAAGGCAAAGATAAAATTTCTATCTTGAAATACAAAATAAAAGGAAAAACATAAAAATCGAACCGCACATCCTCTGCCTATACCACAATCCGGACCGAATCCGGAATCAGCACCCTGAAGTTTTCATATATTATTTACATTTCAAGCTTCATTAAAGTCTATTTCGTATTGGAAGTACTCCAACGCATCCCAAGAAAATAAGTCCGGTCTATTTTCAATTCAAACGTAGTTCCTATTTTTTAGTAAGACAAACCGTGTGCGAAAACAACATTTATTGTGTTCGATAACGTATTTATTCTTCCTTTTTATGAATATATCATAAAATAATCTCTGAAAGTATGAAAATAAGTAGCCAATATCATTGGATAACATCAAATAATGCGTATTTTTGGCTCCGAAACAAAACCGGAAAATTTTAAATCAAATAGTATGAATACACTCCAAAACACTGTGGGGAAAATGACAAACTACAGATGGACAATTTGCGCCATGTTATTTTTCGCGACAACAATAAACTACCTCGACCGCCAGGTGCTATCGTTGACCTGGGATGAATTTATCAAGCCCGAGTTTCATTGGGACGAATCACATTACGGCATTATAACTTCTGTGTTTTCCATTGTATATGCCATTTGTATGCTTTTTGCTGGTCGGTTTATCGACTGGATGGGTACTAAGAAAGGCTATCTCTGGGCTATCGGTGTATGGTCGGTAGGTGCCTGCATGCATGCATTTTGTGGAGTTGTGACCGAAGAGTATGTAGGTATGCATAGTGCAGCCGAACTGATAGCGGCCACAGGCGATGTAGTGGTAATACTCGCCACTATAAGCATGTATTGTTTTCTGGTTGCCCGCTGCATCCTGGCACTTGGTGAGGCGGGTAACTTTCCGGCTGCCATTAAAGTAACGGCCGAATATTTCCCGAAAAAGGATCGAGCGTATGCCACTTCCATTTTCAATGCCGGTGCCTCTATCGGCGCTCTGATCGCTCCTTTAAGCATTCCATTACTGGCCAAAGCCTGGGGATGGGAAATGGCGTTTGTTATCATCGGTGCCCTCGGTTTCATATGGATGGGGTTCTGGGTATTCATGTATACAGCTCCTTCTAAAAGCAGATTCGTAAACAAAACAGAACTCGAATATATCGAACAAGACAAACAGGAGAACGGAACAATACCCGCAAAAGAAGATAAGGAAAAGAAAGGCATGACTTTCCGGCAATGTTTTATGTATAAACAAACCTGGGCTTTTGCATTCGGCAAGTTCATGACGGATGGAGTATGGTGGTTTTTCCTCTTCTGGACACCCTCCTACCTGAGCACTCAATTTGATATAAAAACCTCCGAAGGATTGGGTCGGGCACTGATTTTCACTCTTTACGCAATTACAATGCTGTCCATCTATGGTGGAAAGATTCCCACGATTATCATTAATAAAACGGGACTAAACCCGTATGCAGCCCGCATGAGAGCTATGCTGATTTTCGCCTTCTTCCCTCTGTTGGTACTACTCGCCCAACCACTGGGAACCATCTCCCCCTGGCTTCCGGTTATCATGATCGGTATCGGAGGTGCTGCCCATCAATCCTGGTCCGCCAATATATTTTCTACTGTAGGTGATATGTTCCCCAAAAGCGCTATCGCCAGCATTACCGGTATCGGCGGCATGGCAGGTGGAGTGGGTTCGATGATTCTCCAGTATTCAGCCGGTAAGCTGTTTGTACATGCAGATATAACCCAAATGGTATTTATGGGCTTCATCGGTAAACCGGCCGGGTACTTTATAATTTTCTGCATCTGTTCGGTAGCCTACCTCGTTGGATGGATTGTGATGAAGGCATTGGTTCCCAAGTATAAACCCATCATATTGGATTAAAACAAGCACATAGCAGACTGAAATAAAGAGTTAATTCTTCCCCCCCCTGTTCAGGAACGAAGAATTAACTCTTTATTTACTTTCCATGTATTTTGAAGGAGGTACACCAAACTGTTCCGTAAAGTGCTTTCTCAACGTCCGGGCATCGCTGAATCCTACCATTTCGGAGATTTCCTGAATGGAATAACGATTTTCCATAATCAATGAAGCAGCTTTACTTACCCGTATACTTCGAATCATATCGACTACAGATAACTCACTGCGCTGCTTTACCTTCCGGTACAAAGTAGGCTGGCTCATGTGAAGTTGCTCGGCCAGCATCTTGACATTAAAATTATCATCAGACAGATTCTTCTCAATCACATTAATAAGTTTCTGCATAAATACGTCATCTGCCTCTTCATCTTCAGCCGGCTCCTGCTTCAACATCAAAGCTTTGGTATAAATCCGTTTCAAGCGTTCGCGTTGAAGAATCAGATTCTCCACTTTCGCTTTCAACACTTCCGGATTGAAAGGCTTCATCATATAGTCGTCCGCCCCGCTACGAGAACCTTGCAGTACATCTGCATCTTCTGCCCTGGCTGTCAACATCAGGATAGGAATATGGGCTGTCTCTTGTCGTTCGCGTATCTCCCGGCAACAAGCAAATCCGTCTTTGACTGGCATCATCACGTCCGAAATAATTAAATCGGGAATTTCTTTTGTGGCAACTTGAATACCTTCTTCACCATCGGCAGCCTCAAGTACCGTGTATTTTGCTACAAACAAGGAACGGATATACTGACGTACATCTACATTGTCTTCAATAATCAGAAGCGTTTTTTTAGTGACCGGAACCTCCCCTTCAGTGTTTTCCTGTACGGACAAGGGTTGAAATTGCGGCTCCATTTCATGTTTATGATAATCCACCACTTCGTATAAGTCACCGATAAAATGAGATTTACCTTCCGGTATCAATAGAACAAACGTAGAACCTTTCCCAGGTTCACTATCAAGAGTGACTTGTCCATGATGCAGATCCATCGTATTTTTCACAATCCGCAATCCAATACCGACTTTGGTCGAAAAAGCCGGTGAATTATCGCCGGTGATGAAAGAATCAAAAATACGTTTTTGCAATTCATCCGGAATTCCCGTTCCCGTATCTGATACTGTTATCCGGCAAAAACCCTTTCCATCCCGCTCCATGCGGGTCAGAGAAAGCAAAACTTCTCCGTTTGGCGAAGTATATTTAAAAGCATTGGATAACAGGTTACTGACTGATGAAGTTATTTTCTCCGTATCAATCCACAGATAAACAGGATCATCCGGGAGCTGTACATTAAACGTGAATCCCTTCACTCCTGCCATTTGGCGGAATGACTCGGCTACCTCCTTTACTAATCCTACAATATCCGCCTCTGATAAACGGAGTTTCACCATTCCGGCTTCTATTTTCTGTACATAGAGTAATTGATCGACCAGCGTATGCAGCGAAGCTCCGTTTTTATACATGGTATATAGTTTGCTATATAACGGATCGGAGGCTTTAATATACTGCAACAGCTCTTGTAGAGGTGAGAGAATCAAAGTCAATGGAGTACGCAATTCATGTGCGGCACTTGTAAAAAAGTTCTCGCGCTCCATCCGGATCTGCCGTTCCTTTTCACGCTCCAGATTTACTGTCAAGAGTTCATGCTCCATTCGCATTTCATGTTCCATGCGCCTCTGACGAAGTTTAACCAAACGGATCAAATAAGCCACTATTCCAACCAATAACAAGAGAATAAATAATCGGAAAGGCAATGTACGACTCCAATGTGGCAAAATATGTATCTGGAGCGAAGTCACCTTTCCATTCCTTCCGTCAGGATAGATACTTTTCACCTCAAATGTATAATCTCCCTCTGGCAAATTTGTATAAGCCGCTTTCTCTCCATCGTTAGAAACCAACCATTGCGTTTGATAAGGCAATAAGCGATAGTTATATTTCTGCTGCTCTTCAGCATAAGAAAGATTATTAAAAGTCAAAGCGAAATCACGATTCTCATTGTTTAAAGTAACCGAACCTGTATATGAAATACCCGCTGCCAATATCATTTGCCCGTTTATCTTATCACCGATCCCAACAGGACGGCTGTCCACCTCAAGTCCGGTAATTAGAACCTGATCATCGGCCAGATGAACATCCACATCATCCGGATTAAAATAGGTAAGCGACTTATTATTGCCAAAAAATAACGTTTTATCGGCGAGCAACGCAGAACGGTTACTACCACTGATATAATAATTATAGAAAAGATGTTGATGCCGGCTGTAACGAGAAACACCCGAATTACTTCCCAGCCAAATATGTCCTCGGTGGTCTTCGACCAGACATCCGATGAAATTACTGCACAATCCATTTCGAGTCGTATAGTATTCTCGTATCGCATCTGTCTTAGGTGAAAGAATGGCAAAACCATCCATATAGCCCACATATACATTACCATCGGAAGAAACCAATAAAGAACGAACTGAGCTATTTTGTATATTCGCAGCCTTTTCATAACCAGTCTTTATACTTATCTCACCTTTCGAATCAACTCTCAGTTTACAGACTCCCACGTTGCTTGTGCCCAACCAGATCACTCCATCCTTCGTCCCAACAATAGCCCGCACATAAACTTGGGTAGATTCTTTAAAGGCCCTTTCAATCGGGACTTTTTGGGAGACTCCGGAATCAGTGTCTAACTTCCAGACTCCATTATTGGTACCTATCCATAAACATCGGTCAGCGTCCATATACAATGCCCATACAGCGGCCGTATTAACCCTCCCCTTGTCTTGTAAAAACTGCAACCGAAACTCTCCGGTCGCTTCATCATAAAGAGTCAATGTTCCATCACTGTTCCCAAACCAGAGCGAGTTTTTATCGTCCTTCATAGCACAAAGGACAGTGTTTCTTTTCCGCACATCAGGAGTGCCAACAGTAGTAAAGTTCATTCGTCTTGCCGATTGAAAAGGCTGCTCACTTTTCATAATACCCTGATGGAAAGTAGCCATCCAGACGTATTTTCTGCCATCCATAACAATACCACAAACTTCATTATGCCTTTCCTGATGAAACTGGTTATAAAACTGTGACCGCAAATCAGAATACATCACTCCACCCCCATTCGTACCTATCCAGACAATGCCATTGGGATCATAATACGCTGATATCATTCTTGTTTCCAAACTCCGGTGAAGTTGCGAAGCTGTATTATTGTATATTTCAGTAGTCATCTTTTCCGGGTTATCTTTATCTTGTAATAATAAGGTATACCCATTCCAAGTTACAGCTAAATAACGATCGTTTTTAATGGGAATAACCCGAAAAACATCAGTATGTGAAAGACTGTTATCCTTATTGTTTTCCTGATAGGTAATCCTGTCTGTATGTCCGGAAGTAACATGATAACGTAAGATGCCCTGCCCGACAGTAGAAATCCAGACGACTCCTTTATCATATAATACGGAAGTTACATCCCAAACTTTATTTTCCCATAAAGACACCTTTTTAGACTGCTCCAAAGATTCAGGACGAAACAAAATTAAAGTTCCCCGTCCCGTAATTAAGCATAGAGTTTTATGGTTATCAGCATAACACATTGCATAAAAACCATCAGTAGAATCAATCAGGTCTTTATATTGTTTCTCACATTCCAATTTTATCTGGACGACTTCTCCCTTCTCATTCTTAACCTCTTTTTTTGTATATAAATATAATGTATGCCCTGAAAACGCCCAAAAAGAGTTGTCATCTGCAGGCATGATGTGAGGGATACATACACGACTATAATCTGCTGCGTAAACAACCGGTATAAATGTCTCTGTTGTCCGGTTAAAACAATATAAAATATTTCCGGCAATAATACCCAAATATTGATCGGACATTTCTACGATCTCGGAAACATGCATATATGCTTGTGAAGGAGAGAAATTCTTTATTGACTTACCATCATAACGGCTCAAACCATTATTAGTCCCGAACCACATAAACCCATCCCCATCTTTATAAATCGAGGAAATGGTATTATCTGCCAATCCATCTTGCATAGTTAGCAGACGAATATCTTTATCAAAAAAAGCATAACCGGAAACAATCGGGTAACTACATACAAACAGAATCAGTAAAAAGAGATTTAGCTGCTTCATCATAATATCAATTTACTGCAAATAAACAAAATAAAGACTAAACATACAAAAGAGATTTGAAAAAAACACGCCATTGAATTAAACGTGTATGCTGAATGATATAAGCGTGTCCCCCCGCAATCTGGCAATCCCAGTAAATTTGCCATGTAATTAAACCTTATGTATAACTTTAAATAAGAAACGAATGAAAAAAATTTCAATCTTATTCATGTTGCTGCTCGGCATCACTTCATTGTATGCACAGCAATTCAACATTACGGGTACTGTGATTGACAAAAAGCTCAATGAGCCAATCATCGGTGCCACTGTTCAAGTAAAAGGGACAAACAACGGAACCGTCACAAATCTGGATGGTGAGTTCGCCCTAAAAAATGTTGCAAAAGGAAGTGTATTAAACGTGTCTTATATAGGATACGTAACTCAGTCAATTTCCCTCAATGGTGCCCAAACATCTTTCAGGATTGAATTAAGTGAGGATTCAAAAACACTTGATGAAGTAGTGGTAGTCGGTTTTGGTACCCAAAAGAAAGTAAACTTAACCGGAGCCGTTGCCAGTGTAGATACCAAAGCACTGGCTTCACGCCCGGTATCACAGGTGGGACAAGCTCTGCAAGGAGTAGTTCCGGGATTAAACCTGTCCACCCCTGATTTAGGAGGACAGTTGGGACAAACAATGAACGTAAACATCCGTGGAACAGGTACTATTGGTAAAGGATCAAGTGCCTCACCACTTATCTTGATCGACGGAATGGAAGGTAACATGAACAATCTGAATCCGGAAGACATTGAAAACATCTCTGTACTAAAAGATGCCGCTTCTTCTTCCATTTATGGATCACGTGCCGCATTCGGTGTTATCCTGATCACCACTAAAAAGGGTAAAGCGGGTAAAATGCAGGTAAACTACAACAACAGTTTCCGCTATTCCGGACCAACTAATCTTCCTAACCAACTTGATTCGTATCGTTTTGCCAATTATTTCAATGAAGCATCTATCAACCAAGGTGGTAGTGCAATATTTGATGAAGAGACCATAGACCGTATCCAGAAGTATATGGCAGGTGAAATTACAACAACTACCATAGCTAACGGCAACAATTGGCATTTCCACGAGAAAGCCAATGATAACGTAAACTGGTGGAAAAAGCATTTTCAATGGGCCTGGTCAAATGAACACAACATCAGCCTGAACGGAGGTACAGAAAAATTGCAATACTACGTTTCGGGCAGTTACCTGAATCAGGACGGTAACCTCCGTTATGGTAACGATAATTACAAACGCTATAATGCAACAGCAAAAGTAAATGCGCAAATTAATAAATACGTAGACTTCAACATAAACACCAAATTCGTTCGTTTTGATCTTGACAATCCTATTTACCTTGAAGAAGGTGGACTCCTTTATCATGATATTGCCCGCATGTGGCCTATGATGCCTTTTAAAGACCCGAACGGCTATTATATGAGGAATGGTAAACTCAGCCAATTGACTGACGGCGGACGTGCCAAAACACACAATGACAATATTTACCTTCAGGGACAATTGGTGATTCACCCTATGAAAGGTTGGAATATCTATGCAGAAGCAGGAATGCGGGTTATCAACCAAAATAAACAAACAAACCTAAACCCCATCTACGAGCACGATGTAAACGGTAACCCGTTGGCATTGGCTTTCAGCGGTAGTTATTCTCCAGGATCCTCTTTTGCACGCTCAGCCTACCAAAATAGCAATTTTTACACAACGAGTGTATATACTGATTACACATTGCAAATAAAAGACCATTACTTCAAGGCATTGGTCGGAATGAATACCGAAGAATATATTTATCGCGAACTTGCAGCCCAGCGTCCTGATGTAATCAGCAGTCTTGTTCCGGAAATCAGTGCAGCGACAGGAGAAGACAAGATTAATAGTTCCAAATACAATGACTGGTCCACAGCCGGATTCTTCGGACGCCTCAACTATGCTTATAAAGACCGTTATATGGCTGAAGTGAATGTTCGTTACGACGGCTCTTCCCGCTTCTTGAAAGATCAGCGCTGGAATGTATTCCCTTCTTTCTCTTTAGGATGGAATGTAGCCCGTGAATCATTCTTTGAACCGATCAACGATATTATTGGCACACTGAAACCTCGTGTTTCATGGGGTATGTTAGGTAACCAGAACACAGACTCTTACTATCCGTTCTATCTGACACAAAGTGTAACAGCCAACGGTGGCAACTGGTTAATGGACGGCAGCAGGCCAACAACAGCCGGAGTTCCCGGAATGGTCAGTAGTACACTTACATGGGAGAAAATCTATAATACCAATTTCGGTATCGATCTCGGCATGTTCAACAATCGTCTGAACATGACTTTTGAATACTTCATCCGCAGAACCAAAGATATGGTAGGACCGGCAGCCGAAGTAGGTGCTATTTTAGGAACTTCACTACCCAACACCAACAATGCTGAATTAAAAAATAAAGGATGGGAACTACAGGTTAACTGGAGAGATAATATCGGAAAAGTAAACTATAATGTAGGATTCAACCTTTCTGACAACCGTGCCAAAGTCATTTCATATCCTAACGCTTCTAAAGCTCTGTGGGATGCAGACGGCAACGCCCTTTATTACAATGGAATGACTATCGGAGAAATATGGGGATACGAAACCGAAGGTATTGCCCATACAGATGCTCAAATGACAGAATGGCTGGCTAACAATGACCAAAGTAAGATAGGTTCTGCCTGGGGAGCAGGTGATATTATGTATCGGGATCTCAATGGCGATGGTGTAGTAGACAAAGGAAATAGTACAGCAACAGATCATGGTGATTTAAAGAAAATCGGAAACAGTACTCCCCGCTTTCGTTTCGGATTGAGCTTAGGAGCTGACTGGAAAGGCTTTGATGTCCAGATGTTCTTCCAAGGTGTCATGAAACGTGATCTTTGGTTGAGCGGTCCGATGTTCTGGGGAGCAGACGGTGGCGAGTGGCAATCTGTAGGTTTCGACGAACATCTCGATTATTTCCGTCCTGAAAACACAACTTCTATATTCGGAGCAAATGTCGATTCATACTATCCCAAAGCATATCTGGGTGATAAAGGAAACAAAAACAAGCAGACTCAAACACGCTATTTGCAGAACGGTGCTTATATGCGTATGAAAAATCTGCAAATCGGATATACATTCCCCAAAGCCTGGATGAATAAAGCAAAAATTGAAAAGCTCCGTGTTTATGTCAGCGGTGAGAACTTATTTACAATTAGTGGTATCGCCGATATGTTCGACCCTGAAGCAACTGCCGGTAACGGATTCAGTAACGGAAAGACCTACCCATTGTCAAAGACTATTTCATTTGGTTTAAATATAACTCTTTAAAAAGCAAGTATAATGAAAAAGAATCTATTATATATTTTTAGTTTAGCAAGTGTTTTATGCTCTTGCAATGATTTTCTCGATAAAGAGCCATTGGATGCCGTACCTACCGACAAATATCTGTTGGCAGAAAGTGACTTGGCGGCTTATTCGGCTAATTTGTATGACCAACTTCCATCCCACACTCCGGGACAATACAGTATGGGAGTATTTGCTACTGATAACAACAGTGATAACCAAGCTGCAAGTAACCCCAACAGTTCGTTTGTAAAAGGAGAAACTCGTGTAGCTCAAAGTGGTGGCGCCTGGGATTTCGGTAAAATTCGAAATGTAAATTACTTCATCAACAAAGTACGCCCTCGCCTGGAAGCTGGCGAACTAAGTGGAATGGAAGCTAATAACATGCATTATCTGGGAGAGATGTATTTCTTCCGTGCTTACATTTATTACACCAAGTTAGTTGCTCTCGGAGACTTCCCTATCCTAAAACAATGGATTTCGGAAGACTATGAAACGGTCAGGGAAGCAAGTAAACGTCGCCCACGTAATGAAGTGGCACGCTTCATTTTACAAGATCTGGATTCTGCTTACTATTACATGAAAACAACTGCTCCTATGAGTAACCGTCTAAACAAAGATTGTGCTGCTTTATTGAAAAGCCGTGTAGCTCTCTTCGAAGGCACTTGGGAAAAGTATCATAAAGGAACTGCCCGCGTTCCGGGAGGCCCAGGATGGCCAGGAGCAGAAAAGGATTATCTGAAGGATTTCACGATTGACATCGATTCTGAAATCAAATTCTTCTTGACAGAGGCAAAAGAAGCCGCCCAAATTGTTGCAGATAAGTATCCGTTGTTCAACGATTATCCGTCACTATTCAACAGCCAATCATTAAGCAATGCTTCGGAAGTATTACTGTGGAGAGCTTATGATGCCAGCCTGACTCCTTCTGTGAATCACTTCGTAGTAGGATATATTCAGCGTAATGGAGGAGGTAACACAGGATGGACACGCAGTATGATGCAAACTTACTTGATGGAAAACGGATTACCTATTTATGCTGGCAATTCCGGTTATCAAGGAGATAAATCTTATGAAGCAGTTGCAACCGACCGTGACCCACGTCTGACATACAATACTTTATTACCTGGTGATCTATTATCAGAAGGAGGCAGCAATATCGAATATCTGGTCAAAGGATATGGCTATTATTACCGTGCACCAATTGTACTTGGACAGAATGAAAACAAATGTCCTACCGGCTATTCTGTAAAAAAAGGACTGACAACAGATGCTGCACAAGGTCCGACTCTGCCTTCAACTACAGCATGCGTTGTATTCCGGGCTGCAGAAGCATACCTGAATTATATGGAAGCAGATTATGAACTGAATAACTCACTCGATGCCAACAGTGATAAATACTGGAAAGCCCTCCGCAGCCGCGCAGGAATGGATACCGATTATCAGAAAACAATCAATGCGACAGATTTGAGTAAGGAACTGGACTTTGCCCGCTATTCCGGTTCAGAGTTCGTATCAAACACTCTGTATAACATCCGTCGGGAACGCCGTATTGAGTTTGCAGCCGAAGGGCTTCGTCTGAACGATTTGAAACGCTGGCGCGCACTGGATATGATGCAAAATTATCATATTGAAGGATTCGATTTGTGGAGCGAAAACTATCAACGCTACACAACTCCCAATCCGGCACCAACAGCAGACGTCACTCTCTCTGTTATTAACCTGATAGAATCAGGGAACGCCAATGCCAATGTATCAGCAAAATCAGAGAGCCAGTACCTGCGTCCTTACCGGATTAATACAAATAACATAGCCTATAACGGCTATAACTGGAACCAGAATAAATACCTGAATCCGATAGCCTTCGATCACTTCCGTTTGACAACAGCAGAAGAAGGGTCTACAGACTATACCACCTCCACAATTTATCAAAATCCGGGATGGAAGATAGAAACCAGCAGTCTCCCCGATGGAGATTAGTTTTCAGTAGATTAGATATCCGATAACCAACAGGACCTCCTCAAAAAAGTGCGGGGAGGTCTTGTTTCTTTCACCAAAAATTGTATTTTTATAGAAAAGATGTAACTTTACAGCATTATGAAAAAGATTATCCCTCAAACACTGCTTACCTTGCCTATCTTGGCCACAGGACTACAGGCACAGGAAAAGCAAACTCCCCCCAATCTGGTCTTCATTATGGCCGATCAATATCGAGGAGACGCAATGGGATGCATAGGCAAAGAGCCTGTACAAACCCCCAGTTTAGACCAACTTGCTGCCGAAGGTATCAATTTCACCAATGCTGTCAGTAGCTATCCGGTGTCATCGCCTGCGAGAGGAATGTTGATGACCGGTATGTACCCCATCTCCAGCAAGGTAACCGGTAACTGCAATTCTGCCACAGCCCCGTACGGAGTGGAACTCCCACAAGACGCCAGGTGCTGGAGTGATGTACTTAAAGATCAGGGATACAACACCGGATATATCGGAAAGTGGCACTTGGACGCCCCTTACAAACCTTACGTAGATACTTACAACAACCGCGGAAAAGTGGCATGGAATGAATGGTGTCCGCCCGAACGTCGCCACGGTTTTGAACATTGGATAGCATACGGAACGTACGACTATCACCTTAAACCTATGTACTGGAATACAACTGCTCCACGGGACAGCTTCTACTACGTCAACCAATGGGGACCGGAATATGAAGCAGATAAAGCCATCGAGTACATCAACGAACAAAAGAACAAGAAACAGCCGTTTGCACTGGTTGTATCAATGAATCCGCCCCACACGGGATACGAACTGGTACCGGACCGATACAAAGAGATATATAAAAATCTGGATGTAGAAGCTCTCTGCAAAGACCGTCCGGATATTCCGGCAAAAGGCACGGAAATGGGAGACTACTTCCGTAACAACATCCGCAATTACTATGCCTGCATCACAGGGGTAGACGAAAATGTAGGACGCATTATCGAAGCATTGAAACAAAATCATCTGTTCGATAATACCATCGTGGTCTTCACTTCCGACCATGGCATCTGCATGGGTGCTCACGAAAATGCCGGAAAAGATATTTTCTACGAAGAATCAATGCGCATTCCGATGATCATCTCCTGGCCGGATCAAATCAAACCCCGCCGGGATGATAAACTGATGATTGCCTTTGCCGACCTATATCCTTCTCTACTTTCTATGATGGGATTTCAAAAGGAAATACCCTCTACCGTACAGACATTTGATTTGGGCAACGCAATAATAACCGGAGAACCGAAAGAGATTGTCCAGCCTTACTACTTCGTGAAATATGACAATCACGCAACCGGCTACCGCGGGCTACGTACCGACCGATATACTTACGTGGTTCATGCCACCGATGCTAAAATCGATAAAGTGATCCTTTTCGACCGTAACAACGATCCGTATGAAATGGACAACATAGCCAACCAACAACCCGAACTGATACGGAAATTCAGCCGGCAGTTGCAAGCATGGCTTACCCAAACCAATGATCCATTTGCAAATTATATAACCCCTTAACCACCATGAACAAACTTAATTACACCCTACTCTTACTCTTTTTTTCTACCTATTGTGTGGCTCAACAAAGTAACATTCCCGTGCCCAAACCTCTTCAAATGAAATGGCACGAGGCTGAAATGGGAGCTGTGTTCCACTATGACCTTCATGTATTCGACGGAATACGTTATGGACAAGGCAACAACCGTATCAACCCGATAGAAGACTACAACATCTTTAACCCGACCGAATTGAACACTGACCAGTGGGTACAAGCAGCCAAAGCCGCCGGATGCAAATTTGCCGTACTTACCGCAACCCACGAAACCGGTTTCTGGCTATGGCAAAGTGACGTAAACCCATATTGCCTCAAAGCTGTGAAATGGAGAGACGGAAAAGGAGATATTGTCCGTGATTTCGTAAACTCCTGCCGCAAATATGGATTACAACCCGGAATTTATATCGGTATCCGTTGGAACTCTCTGCTGGGTATTCATAACTTTAAAGCCGAAGGAGAAGGTGAATTCGCCCATAACCGCCAGGCCTGGTACAAACGCTTGTGCGAAAAGATGGTGACAGAACTTTGCACCCGATACGGTGACCTTTATATGATCTGGTTTGACGGTGGAGCAGATGATCCCCGGGGAGACGGTCCGGATGTAGAGCCGATAGTCAATAAATATCAGCCCAATTGCCTCTTCTACAATAACATAGACCGTGCCGACTTTCGTTGGGGAGGTTCTGAATCGGGGACAGTGGGATATCCTTGTTGGTCTACCTTCCCGGCTCCCTGCTCACATCACAAAAGGATAGAAAGCAATGTCAACCAACTTGAGTTGCTGAAGCATGGCGACAAAGA
>OJME01000849.1_pt1 | contig 26489 bp, 24 predicted proteins | sample 1597151 | NCBI WGS metagenome assembly OJME01 (sample SAMEA2452118, study PRJEB22498) | human gut metagenome | biome: human feces; feature: human gut; material: feces | place: Australia | collected 2012
AATTGGTGGAATAACTAATGTTGAAGATGATATAAAAATGTTCATGGAACAATAAAACCTATAATGCTAAAAATCTCTATATATCAACAGTATTACAAAAATAGCTACTCACAAAATGTGAGTGGCTATTTTTAATTGCAATAAATTTATAGATTAATTGTGTTTATATTTTTTTTATTTTGGAAAGAATCTAAATAACTAAAAAATCTTAGGGGGTATTGATTATGAAAAGAATATTTTTAGTGGATACAGAAAATGTGAATATTACTGCTTTAAGCAGTGCAAATAAATTAAATAAAGAAGATTTAATAATCTTATTTGTAACAGAAAATACAAAATTATTTCAATTTGGAAGAGAACAATTAAAATGTATAAATACCAAAGCTAATATTCTAAAAATAAATGTGACTACAGGGGTAAAAAATAGCTTAGATTTTCAATTAGTATCATATTTAGGTCTTATAATAGGTGAACATAGATATGAAGCAAATAATTATTATATAGTAAGCAAAGATAAAGGTTTCTTAAGCTCTATAAATCTTTTAGAAAACTGTACAGATTACAAAATAGAACTTATAAGTAGCATATCAGAGCTATTTAAAGATGATGAAGTTGACAATATAATAGATAAATTTATAGAAAAAGGGTTTAGATTAAAAACTGCCATAAAAATGACACTTATATTATCAGGGGCGAAATCTTTTATAGATGCTCAAGATAGATTTCTTATGGAGTTTGGCGGAAACTTTACAGTGTTATATAAGTGTATAGATATATTAAAAGAATATTATAATGAAAAAGATAATGTTAATGAGACAGCATAAAGTTATGTTGAAAACTAAAATTGACTATAATATTAAATATATTAAAAAACTATACATAAACATTTTGTAGTGTTTATGTATAGTTTTTTTATTGAACTAAGATATCTTCTATTTCTTCTAAATCTAAAATTTTAATATAATTTCTAGAATAGTCGATAAGCCCTTCATCTTTCATATTAATTAATTCACGAGAAAGGGAAGGTCTAGTTATTCCTAGAGATTCTGCAATTTTTTCTTTAGTCATTTTAAGTTTAATATTATAACTTTTTTGAAGTTTATACTCTGTAATTAAAAAATTACATATTTTTTGTCTAATACTATTAAAAGTTAAATTAGTAATAGATTTATTTAATACAAAAATTTTGTTTGTAAGGTCATTTAAAAATCTCTCTAAGAAATCTTTATGAGAAGTACAGTATTTTATAAAATTGTCTTTACTTATAAACATAATTTTTGATGAAGAAGCAGATATAACTGTTGCTGGATATAAATTAATATCAGAAAAGGCAATAACTTCTCCAAAAATATGGCCTTTAGTGAAGGAAGAAACATGTATAACTTTAGTACCTAATGTTCTTTTTATATCAATACTTCCTTCAAGGATTAAACCAACACAAGTGCAAATATCTCCTTCTAAAGCAATAATATCATTTTTTGAATAATTTTTTATTGTATAATTAGCATCTTTAAAAACTTCTAAAATATACTCTTCACTTTTGTTTTTAAACATATGAGCTCCTTGAAATAATAAGTTTGTTATTAATAATTTTATCATAAAAATATAAACTTTATGTAAATGTAACATATGTTACAGAAGAAATATTAATATTGATGTATTATGGGTATAAATAATACAAAGAATAAAAACAAAAGACAAAGGAGATGTATTATGAGTTTATTTTTAGGAAAAATACATTACTGGTTATTCAACAAAATATTATGGTTTGAAAAACTAGAAGATGAAATAATAGATTTAGCAAAAAAAGAAGGATTTGAAGTAGAAAAAATAAGTGAAGATATCCAAAATAAATATGGAAGAAAACTACCAAATAAACCGCTTGAAGATTTAATAGATACAGGAAATATTCATGGATGGTTACAAGGACAAATCCACAGTGCTGAAAGAAGAATGGCAGCTTGGACAAAATTATTAATTGAAGCTGATGAAAAAAATTATAAAAAGTTAGAAGAAGTTTATAAAATACAAGGTATAGTAGCTGCTAAAGAAATAAAAGCAGAAGGTAATGCACCATCAACACCAGAAGCATTATTTAACTCGATGAATGATTATATATTAGACGGAATGCCTTGTGACAGAGTAAATGAAATTGTAGCAAATGATGAAAAACATATAGCTTGGGAGCAAAGAGTTTGCGTTCATAAAGATATATGGAATGAAGTAGGTTGTGATGTTAAATATTTCTATGATTTAAGAAATGATTGGATAAAATCATTTATAAATGAATTAAATAATAAATTTGAATACTCAATAGACGAAAACGGAGTTAGATTAATAAAAAGTATATAATAACTTGACTAAGGAGAAGAAAATGAGCGGAATAGATTTATTAATAGATGAACATAAATATGTTAAACGTATGCTTGTTGTTATTAGAAAAGCATGCTTAAACTTTATGGACAATAAAGAAATAAATTATGATGATTTTAAAAAAATGATTAAATTTGTTAGAGAATTTGCAGATGGTCATCACCACAAAAAAGAAGAAGTTTTTCTATTTAATCAAATGGTAGAGAATTTAGGAGAGACAGGTAAAAATGTTATTACTCATGGAATGCTTGTAGAGCACGATTTAGGTAGATCTTATATGAGAAACTTAGAAGAAGCTCTAAACAAATATAAAAATGGTCAAATGGAAGCTAAATTAGATATAGTGGCAAATGCCGTATCTTATACAAATTTACTGGAAAATCATATACACAAAGAAGATAATTTAATATTTACTTTTGCAAAAAAATCATTAAAAGAAGATATTATAAAAGATATTGATGAAAGATGTTTTGAATATGAAGAAAAAAATTCTTTCACAAGAGAAGAAAATATTGGTATACTAAACTCATTAGAAGAGAAATATAATTAATAAAAAAGGAGATATAATTATGATAACTAAAGATCAAACTATAGGACAAGTATTACAAGTAAACCCAAAGGCAGCTCAAATATTAATGAACTTTGGAATGGGATGTTTAGGTTGCCCATCTGCACAAGTTGAAACAATAGAACAAGCTTGTGAAGTTCATGGACTTAAATTAGAAGATGTTTTAGCAGCATTAAACGAACAATAATATACATTAAAATACATTAAAAAAGCTAATTTCTAAAAATAGGAATTAGCTTTTTTAATGTATATTATTTTTATTCATTGTAATTAAAATTTGAAATGATATACTAAAAAATAGAAATATAGAAAATAATAAAAATAGATTAATTATTTAAGGAGATTACAATATGGATGCACAAAAAAGAATAAGTGAACTTATTGATTTGATAAATTACCATAATGATAAATATTATAATGAAGATAAACCGGAAATTGAGGATTTTGAATACGATAATTTAATGAAAGAATTAATTAAATTAGAAGAAGAAAATCCATCGTTAAAAAGAATAGATTCTCCGTCAAATAGAGTTGGTGGAAAAGCTTTAGATAAATTTGACCAAGTTACACATAAAATACCTATGCTTAGCTTATCAAATGCCTATTCAGCAGCAGATTTAAGGGACTTTGATAGAAAAGTTAGAGAAGCAGTATCTGGCGAAGTTGAATATGTTGTTGAATTTAAAATAGATGGCTTATCGGTAAGTCTTACATATAATAATGGAGAATTTGAAAAAGGTGCTACTAGGGGAGATGGTGTAGTAGGTGAAGATATTACAAAAAATTTAATGACAGTAAAAACAGTTCCACTAAAAGTAGATTATGAAGATGAGTTAATTGTAAGGGGAGAAGTTTACATTTCAAAAGATAATTTTGAAAAAATAAATAAACAACAGGAAGAAATGGATCAACCATTATACGCAAATCCTAGAAACTTGGCAGCTGGTTCTCTTAGACAATTAGATCCAAAATTAACAGCTAAAAGACCTTTAGATATATTTATATTTAACTTAGAGCATTTAGAAAATGATAATTGTAAAACACACAGTGAATCTTTAGAATTACTTACAAAGTTAGGATTTACAGTTAGTCCAGATTATAAAGTTTATAATAATATGGAAGATATTATAAAACATATAGAATATTGGACAGATCATAGAGAAGATTTAGCATTTGGAATAGATGGAATGGTTATTAAAGTTAATAACTTTGCACAAAGAGAAAAAATGGGATTCACTGCAAAAAGTCCAAGATGGGCAATAGCATATAAATTCCCAGCAGAGCGAAAAACTACAAAATTATTAGACATAATAATAGAAGTTGGAAGAACAGGTAATATTACTCCAACAGCTGTATTAGAACCTGTTAGGTTGGCAGGAACAACTGTAAGTAGAGCTACACTTCATAATGAAGACAATATAAAAGAAAAAGACATAAGAATTGGTGATATGGTTGTAGTTCAAAAAGCTGGAGATATCATACCTCAAATTTTATCAGTAGATAAAGAAGCTAGAACTGGTGATGAAATTATATTTGAAATGCCACATAAATGTCCTGTTTGTGGAGAGCCAACAGTTAGATTAGAAGGAGAAGCTGCAGTAAAATGTATAAATATATCTTGCCCAGCTCAAATTAGAAGAGGAATTATCCACTTTGTTTCAAGAGATGCTATGAATATAGATGGACTGGGAGAATCAATAATTACATTACTATTAGAAAAAAATTTAATAAAAGATGTTGCTGATTTATACTATCTTAAGAAGGAAGATTTGGTTAACTTAGAAAGAATGGGTGAAAAATCAGCCACAAATCTTATAAATGCTTTAGAAAAATCTAAAGGAAATGATTTATATAGATTAATAAACGGATTGGGAATAAAGCATATAGGTGTAAAAGGAGCAAAAATAATTGCCAATGAATTTAAAGATTTAGATGTGATAATGAATTTAAATACAAATCAATTGGTTAATTTAGAAGAATTTGGAGAAACTATGGCAGATAGCGTAGTTGAATTCTTTAAAGAAGAAAAAAATATTTTAGTAATAGAAAAATTAAAAAAAGCAGGAGTAAATACTAAAATTATTGACAATGATAATGAAGACAATGTTAAAATTTTTGACAAAATGAAAATAGTATTAACGGGAACATTACCAACTCTTAAGAGAAATGATGCAAAAGATATAATAGAAAAACTTGGAGGAAAGGCAACATCAAGTGTTAGTAAATCTACGTCATTTGTTCTTGCAGGAGAAGAGGCAGGTTCAAAGCTTACAAAAGCAAATGAATTAGGTATAAAAGTCATAGATGAAGAAACTTTCTTAAATTTATCAAAATTATCTTCTTTAGAAGAAGTATTAGAAAGTTTAAAGTAAATAAATTATAATATGACATTGCTTAGCTAAATTAAGCATTATTAGGTAGTAAATTAAATTAAATAGTGCTAAAATTATAACTATGAATAGATTAGAATAAGCATTGAAATAGCGAAAGGGAAGATAATGATTAGAATTGATGGTAGAAAATTTGATCAAATAAGAGATGTAAAAATAACAAGAAACTTCACCAAATATGCAGAAGGTTCTGTTTTAATAGAAATGGGAGAAACAAAAGTATTATGTACAGCTTCAATAGAAGAAAAAGTACCTCCTTTCTTAAGAAATACAGGAACTGGTTGGATAAATGCTGAATATTCAATGTTACCTAGATCAACTCAACAAAGAAAAGTAAGAGATTCATCAAAGGGAAAAATAGATGGAAGAAGTCAAGAAATACAAAGATTAATAGGAAGAGCTATAAGATCTGTTGTTGATTTAAATAAACTTGGCGAAAGAACTATTTGGGTGGACTGTGATGTTATCCAAGCTGATGGAGGAACTAGAACTGCTTCTATAACAGGAGCATTTGTAGCTGTTGCAGAAGCTATTTATAAATTATATAAAGATGGATTAATTAAAAAAATGCCTATAGAAAACTTTGTATCGGCTATAAGTGTAGGTATAGTAAATGACCAATGTTTACTTGATATATGTTATGAAGAAGATTCACATGCACAAGTTGATATGAATATCATAATGACTGATAAATGTGAATTTGTAGAAGTTCAAGGAACAGGAGAAGAAAGACCTTTTTCTAGAAAAGATTTAAATAAACTTTTAGAACTAGGAGAAAAAGGGAATAAAGAATTAATAAAGATACAAAGAAAAGCATTAGGTGAAATAGCTGATGAGATTTTAGGAATGGAGTATGGAGATGATATAGTAATATCAACAGGAAATGCTCATAAACTAGAAGAAATAGGAGCTATACTTAAAGATTTAGATTACAATATACATTCTCTTAAAGATGTAAATTTAGATAATTTAGAAATTGAGGAAAATGGAAAAACTTTTGAGCATAATGCCTTGATAAAAGCGAGAACAGTAGCTAAACTTACTAATATGATAACTATTGCAGATGATTCTGGATTAGAAGTTGATGCAATAGGCAAAAAACCAGGTATTTATTCATCTAGATATGCTGGAGAAAATGCTACAGATGCTGAAAATAGAGAAAAATTATTAAAAGCATTAAAAAATACAGCAGCGAGTCATAGAACTGCAAGATTTGTATGTTGTATAGCAGTAGTATTCCCAGATGGAAAAGAATTTGTAGTTAGAGGAACTTGTGAAGGAACTATAGCATTTGAAGAAAAAGGTGATAATGGATTTGGATACGATAGTTTATTTATAGTAGATAACTACAATAAAACTTTTGCAGAATTACCATCTAGTATAAAAAATGCTATAAGTCATAGAGCAAAAGCATTAGAGCTTATGAAGGATGAACTAACAAGAAGAGTTATTAGATAATAAAGGAAGAATAATATTATATGAAAATAGGAATAATCAGTGATACACATAGAAATATAAAAAGTATAGATAAAGCAATTCCATATTTAAAGGAATGTGATTTAATAATTCATGCTGGAGACAATATAGATGATGCAGAGTACATATACTATGCAACAGATGTACTTGTTAAATGTGTAAAAGGAAATTGTGACTTATATAATATTGACGAACCTTATGAATTAACATTTTTAGTAAAAGATAAAAAGTTCTTTTTATGCCATGGTCATCAATATGATGTTAAATGGGGATTTGATTCTTTACTTAAAATAGCAAAAGATAATAATATTGATATTGTAGTATATGGACATACTCATATACCTGTATATAAAAAAATCGATAATATTATTTTTATAAATCCAGGTAGCACAACATACCCAAGAGGCGGTAGTGAGTGTGGCTTTGGCATACTAACTTTAGATAATGATATTTCTTATAAAGAAATAAAAATATAAACAAGAAGTGTTGAAATTAAGGCAACACTTGTAAATAAAAAACCTTGTATGATATAATTAAAGAGTTACCTATAAATTAGAACTATAATTTATAAAATCATTACATAAGATATTTAGGAGGATAAAAGTTAATGAAAGTAGAATTAATTAAACAAGAAGGCAATAAAGTAAGCTTTAAATTAACTGTAGACCATGATAAATTTGAATCAGCAGTAGTAAAAGCATACAATAAAAATAAAGGTAAATTCAATATACCAGGATTCAGAAAAGGTAAAGCACCTAGAAAAATAATAGAAACTAACTATGGAAAAGGTGTATTCTATAATGATGCTATAGATATAGTATTCCCAGAAGTATACCCAGCTGCTATAGATGAATTAAAAATAGAACCAATTGAAGTTCCATCTATAGATGTTGAAGAAATAAGCAAAGACAACGGATTAGTATTATTAGTAGACGTTGAAGTTAAACCTGAATTCCAATTAGGAGAATACAAAGGTGTAGAAGTTGAAAAAGTTGAAGAAACTGTAAACGAAGACGTTGTTAATGCTAAATTAGAAGAAATGAGAGAGAAAAACTCAAGATTAGTATCTGTTGAAAGAGAAATAGCTAACGGAGATACTGCTAACATAGATTTCGAAGGATTTGACGGAGAAGTTGCTTTTGAAGGTGGAAAAGGTGAAAAATATGACTTAGTTATAGGTTCAGGATCTTTCATACCAGGATTTGAAGAGCAATTAGTTGGTAAAAAAGCTGGAGAAGAAGTTGAAGTTAATGTTACTTTCCCAGAAGAATACCATGCTGAAAACTTAGCTGGAAAACCAGTTGTTTTCAAAGTTAAAGTAAATGAGGTAAAAGTTAAAGAATTACCAGAATTAAATGATGAGTTTGCAGCAGATACTACTGAATTCAATACATTAGCTGAATTAAGAGCTGACGTAACTGCTAAAGCTGAAGAAGAATCTAAAGAAGCTGCTAAAAACGAATTAAGAAACAGAGTAATAGAAAAAGTTGTAGCTAACACAGAAGTAGAAGTTCCAGAAGCTATGGTTAAACATGAAATAGATAACCAATTAATGGAATTAAACTATCAATTACAATACCAAGGATTTGGAATGGAACAATTCTTACAAATGACAGGTAAAACTATGGATGAATTCAAAGCTGAATTTACTGCAAGCAGAAGAGAAGAAGCTTTAAGAAACGTTAAAACTTCATTAGTTATAGAAGCAATAGCTAAAGCTGAAAACGTAGAAGTTTCAGAAGAAGAAGTTAACTCAGAAGTTCAAAAAATGGCTGATGCTTACAAAATGACTGTTGAACAAGTTAAAGAGGCTTTAAGACCAAATGACTTAAAAGACATGGAAGGTCAATTAAAAATAAGAAAAACTATAGATTTATTAGTTGAAAACGCTAAAATAGCTTAATTCTTTACAGTAGTCCAAACGGACTACTGTAAATTATATATTAAACATTCAGAGGGGGTATGATTTATGGCATTAGTACCTACAGTAGTAGAACAAACAGGAAGAGGAGAAAGAGCCTACGACATATATTCTAGATTACTAAAAGATAGAATAATATTCTTAGGTGATGAAGTAAATGATGTAACTGCTGGACTTGTAGTAGCTCAATTATTATTCCTTGAAGCTGAAGATCCAGATAAAGACATACATCTATATATAAATTCGCCAGGTGGAAGTGTTACAGCAGGTATGGCTATATATGATACTATGCAATATATTAAACCTGATGTTAGTACAATATGTATAGGTATGGCTGCATCAATGGGAGCCTTTCTATTAAATGCTGGTGCAAAAGGTAAGAGATATGCTCTACCTAATAGTACTATAATGATACACCAACCACTAGGTGGTGCAAAAGGTCAAGCAACAGATATAGAAATTCATGCTAAATGGATTTTACAAATAAAAGAAAGATTAAATCAAATTCTTTCTGAAAGAACAGGTCAACCATTGGAAAAAATAAAAGCTGACACTGAGCGTGATAATTTTATGAGTGCAATGGAAGCTAAAGAATATGGTCTAGTTGATGAAGTAATTGAACAAAGACCATAGGTAGAAAAGAGGTGCTTGTTATGTCAAAATACGAAGAAAAAAGACAACTGAAATGTTCATTCTGTGGTAAAACTCAAGATCAAGTAAGAAGATTAATTGCAGGTCCAAATGTTTATATTTGTGATGAATGCGTGGAATTATGTGATGAAATCATTCAAGAAGAGATTGAAGAAACAATGGAAGAGGATACTACGTCTCTACCAAAACCTAAAGAAATGATGGAAATTCTTAATGACTATGTAATAGGTCAAGAAAGAGCAAAAAAAATATTATCAGTTGCTGTTTATAATCACTACAAAAGAATATATAGCAAAAAATCTACAACTAAAGATATAGAAATACAAAAGAGTAATATACTTTTACTTGGACCAACAGGTTCAGGGAAAACATTACTTGCACAAACTTTAGCTAAAACGCTAAACGTGCCATTTGCAATGGCTGATGCAACTTCTTTAACAGAAGCAGGGTATGTAGGTGAAGATGTAGAAAATATCTTATTAAAACTTATCCAAGCAGCTGATTTTGACATAGAAAAAGCAGAAAGAGGAATAATCTACATTGATGAAATAGATAAAATTGCTAGAAAGTCAGAAAATCCATCTATCACTAGAGATGTAAGTGGAGAAGGAGTTCAGCAAGCTCTTTTAAAAATTCTAGAAGGAACTGTAGCTAATGTTCCTCCACAAGGTGGAAGAAAACATCCTCATCAAGAATTCCTAAAAATAGATACTACTAATGTATTATTTATTTTAGGTGGTGCCTTTGATGGTATAGAAAAAATAATTCAAAGACGTGGAAGTGAAAAAACATTAGGCTTTGGTGCTAAAATAGAAAGTAAGAACAATACTGATTTAGGAAAAATATATGCAAAAGTTCTTCCTGAAGACTTACTTAAATTTGGTATAATACCAGAATTTATAGGTAGAATACCTGTAGTTGCTACATTAGAGTTACTTGATGAAGATGCTTTAATGAGAATTCTACAAGAACCAAAGAATGCTCTAGTTAAACAATATAGAAAATTATTTGAACTAGATAATGTTGATTTAGAGTTCCAAGATGATGCTCTAAGAGCTATAGCTAAAAAAGCTATAGACAGAAATACTGGAGCTAGAGGGCTTAGAAGTATAGTTGAGAGTGTTATGATGGAAACTATGTATGAAATTCCATCAAGAGAAGACATTAAGAAAGTAATAGTTACAAAAGATTCTGTTAATGATGAATCACAACCAATTATAGTTCTTAAAGATAAAGAAGAAAGTGCATAATTAATATAAAAAAGGAGCTTATATATTAATAAGCTCCTTTTTACATTTTAATATATTTTTTAATTAATTTTATTATGTTAAATTAATATATTACAAAATTATGAGTAAATTATAATATAAAATAAATATTTATAAATGAATTATTATTTTATTAATATAGCATAATAAAATTAACCTAAATTATACAAATAGCTATGTTGATTTATGTTGAAAATTAACATACATAAATATATAATATAAAAAGCAAAGAAAATAGCACTTTAAGGAGTGATAATAATGGAACAAAATTATACTAAAATTGACCATGAGTTACCATTGATACCTTTAAGAGGATTAGCAATATTTCCATATATGATATTAAACTTTGATATAGGAAGAGAAATGTCACTTAAAGCATTAGATGAAGCTATGCTAGAAGATGAATTAGTTTTCTTAACTTCTCAAAAAGAAGCTGAAGTAGATGAACCTACTGCAGATGATTTTTATCATGTTGGTACTATTTGTAGAGTTAAACAAGTTATCAAGTTACCAGGAGACACAGTACGTGTTTTAGTAGAAGGTATATCTAGGGGAAAAGTCAAAGAAATAAGTCAAGAGGATGGTTATTTCAAGGCTATAGTAGAAGAAATAATATATGACCAAGATAATGCAGACGTAGACAAAGAAGTAGAAGCATTTGTAAGAAATGTTTTTGATGCATTTGAAGAATACATAAATATAGGAAACAGAGTTTCACCTGAAATACTAGTATCTCTTGCTGACATAGATAATGTGGATAGATTTATAGATACTATAGCTGCTAATATATTCTTGAAATCAGAACAAAAGCAAGAAATATTAGAAGAGTTCGATATACTTAAAAGATTAGAGTTATTATATAAAATTTTATTAGAAGAAATAGATATTCTTAAAATAGAAAAGAAAATAACTTTAAGAGTTAAAAAACAAATGAACAAAGTTCAAAAAGAGTATTATCTAAGAGAACAATTAAAAGCTATACAAAAAGAATTAGGAGAAGATGAAGATATAAGTTCTGAAGCTGAAGTCTACAGAGAAAAACTTAAAAAAATAAAAGCTCCTAAGGAAACAAAAGAAAAAATAGCTAAAGAAATTGATAAATTTGCTAGAATGTCTCCTCAATCTCCTGATTCATCAGTAGTAAGAACATATTTAGAGACATTATTCTCTCTACCTTGGAACAAAGAGACTAGAGACAAAATAGATTTAAAAAATGCTAGAGAAATTTTAGATAATGAACATTATGGTTTAGAAAAAGTTAAAGAAAGAATACTAGAATACTTAGCCATAAGAAAATTATCTAAATCATTAAAAGGACCTATAGTTTGTTTAGTAGGACCTCCAGGTGTTGGTAAAACATCTATAGCAAGATCAATAGCAACATCAATGGGTAAAAAATTCGTAAGAATTTCTTTAGGTGGAGTTAGAGATGAAGCTGAAATAAGAGGTCATAGAAGAACTTATGTAGGAGCTATACCAGGTAGAATAATAAATGGAATAAAAGAAGCTCAAACTAAGAATCCAGTATTCTTATTAGATGAAATAGATAAAATGGCAGCAGATTATAAAGGTGATCCAGCTTCAGCTATGCTTGAAGTATTAGACCCAGAACAAAATAAAACATTTGTTGACCATTATTTAGAAGTACCATTTGATTTATCAAAAATATTATTTATAACAACTGCAAATAGTTTAAGTACAATACCAGGTCCATTACTTGATAGAATGGAAATAATAGAAGTATCTGGTTATATAGAAGAAGAAAAACTTAATATAGCTCAAAAATACTTACTTCCAAAACAAATCAAAGAAAATGGATTAGTAGATGGTTTCGTAACTATAGAAGAGCAAGCAATGAGAGATATTATAAATTACTATACTAGGGAAGCTGGAGTTAGAACTCTAGAAAGAACTATTGGTAAAGTATGCAGAAAAATTGCTAGAAAATTTGTAGAAGATCCATCAATTGAAGGTGTTGTAGTAACTCAAGCAGATGTTGAAGAATATCTTGGAAGAGATAAATATCTATACGATTTAGCAGGAACTAAACCTGAAGTTGGTGTAGTAACAGGTCTTGCATGGACTTCAGTTGGAGGAGTTACACTTCCAGTAGAAGTAAATGTATTAAAAGGAAAAGGACAAGTAGTGCTTACTGGTTCTTTAGGTGATGTAATGAAAGAATCAGCTCAAGCTGGTATATCTTATATTAGATCAATAGCAGATAAATTTGATATTGATCAAGATTTCTACAAAACAGAAGATATCCATATACATTGTCCAGAAGGAGCAACTCCAAAAGATGGTCCATCAGCAGGTGTGACAATGGCTACTGCAGTAATATCTGCATTAACTAAAATACCTGTGAGAAGTGACGTGGCTATGACTGGTGAAATAACTCTTAGAGGTAGAGTAATGGTTGTAGGTGGAGTTAAAGAAAAGGTACTTGCAGCACATAGAGCAGGAATTAAAAAAGTTTTAATACCAAGAGAATGTGATGCTCAATTAGACGATATACCTGAAAATGTAAAAGAAAAACTAGAAATTGTTTTAGTAGATCATATGGATCAAGTATTAGAACATGCTTTAGTAAAAGACGGTGAGAAAAATGAAAATTAGAAGTTCAGAAATAGTAGTAAGTGCAATAAGAAAAGAACAATATCCTGCAGAAGGATTACCAGAGATAGCTTTAGTTGGAAGATCGAATGTTGGAAAATCTTCTGCTACTAATGCTTTATTAAATAGAAGAAATTTTGCTAGAACAAGTCAAACTCCTGGGAAAACAAGAACAATAAACTTCTATAAAATAAATAATGAGTTTTATTTTGTTGACCTTCCTGGTTATGGATACGCAAAAGTATCTAAATCAGAAAAGGATAAGTGGGGAGTTATCATGGAAAGATATTTACAAGATAGACAAGAATTATGTGCTATTTTCTTACTTGTAGATATAAGACATGAACCTACAAATGACGATGTTATGATGTATGAATGGATAAAACACTTTGGATATAACTGTGTTGTTATAGCAACAAAAGCAGATAAAATATCTAGAGGACAATATCAAAAACATATAAGCATAATAAGAAAAAAATTACAACTTGAAAAAGATGAAAAAGTAATACCTCTTTCTTCTTCAAAGAAAACGGGAGTAGAGGATGTATGGAATGAGATAATAGCTCAATATGAAGAGCATGGTTATGAAATAACAGTAGATTAATTAATTGATGAAGCTGTATTAAAATGATTTATATCGTTTTAATACAGCTTTTTTAATGGAAAATTATATCATATAGTAACAAAATTGCACCTAAATTAATATCTTATTAAGTAGAAAATGTTAGGGGGCATGAATATGAAAGGTAAAATGAGAAAATTATTCCCAGGGGCTAATACAAGTAACGGATTTTATTCATATTTCGATTATATAATCCCAAAGGATGTAAACAGAATTTTTTGTTTAAAAGGTGGTCCTGGAGTTGGTAAGTCATCTTTAATGAAGAAAGTAGCTAAAGAATTTGTGGAAAGAGGATACGATGTAGAGGTATTTCCTTGTTCATCAGATCCAGCATCACTAGATGCAGTAGTAATAAAAAAATTAAAAGTCGTTTTATTAGATGCTACAGCACCTCATATTGTTGATCCTAAGATACCAGGAGCTATAGATGAGGTAGTTAATTTTGGCGATTTTTGGACAGTAGATAATTTAGAAAATAATAAAGTAGAAATATTACAATGCAACAAAGAAATAAGTGGATGTTTCCAAAGGGCTTTCAAATATTTAAAAGCAGCAGAACCTATCTTTTATGATATAGAAGTAAAAAATTCAGATATGATGGATTTTGGAAAACTTAATAAATTTACAGATGAATTTATTGAAAAATTATTTGAGGGTATAGAAAATAAAGAAGAACTTTCAGTACCTAGACATTTATTTGGAACAGCTATAACTCCAATAGGCCATATTGATTATGCAGATAGCTTATTACAAGATGCTAAAAAAATTTATTATTTAGATGGTAAAATTGGATATGGCAAGACTACTTTCCTAAAAAGAATATATGAAAAGGCCGTTTTAAAAGGATTAAAAGTAGAAGTATTTCACTATCCACTTATACCAGAAAAAATAGAAGGTATAATGATAAATGATTTAAAAGTTGCCATAACTACAAGTACTTTATTTAAAAATGAAGATAAAATTAATTTAAATCAATTTGTAAACAAAGATAAAATAAATGAATACAAAGAAGAATTAGAAGTTGATGAAAAAATATTAGATGAATTAATAAACTACGGCATATCAAATTTGAAAAAAGCTAAATCCAATCATGATATAATCGAAAATTACTATATTCCAAATATGAATTTTGAAAAGGTTGATCAATTAAAAGATGAATTAATTGATAGAATATTAAAATATGAAAATAAATAGATAAATAATAAAGCTATGAAAAGAAATAAAAAATATTTCTATGTCATAGCTTTTATTTTTTTGCATAAAATAATAAGTTAAATCTTGTATAAAAATAAAATATATAGTTGATAATCTTAGTATATATTTTATAAGTTTTGAAATTGAGGTGATTAAAATTATATCATCAGAAAAAGATTTATCTATATTAGTTCCAGAGAAACTTGCTAGAAAATACAACTTGTTTCCAATTGAATTAAATGATGATTTATTGACCATAGGTATAGAAGAAGAAAATAGATATGCAATGCAAGATTTGAAATTAGTTACAGGTAAAAATATTGTATTAAAAGAAATGTCAAAAGAAGAAATTGATGAAAACATTGAACTATGTTATGGAAATATTATTGATACGAAAGATGACTATGTTAACTATTTATTCCAAGATATTTTACAAAAATCCTTAAAAGCAAATGCTAGTGATATTCATATTGAGCCGTTTAATGACTTATTAAAAATTAGAATAAGAGTAGATGGAAAAATGAAAGAAATGATAAATTTAGATTTAGACTTATATCCACCTCTTGCATCTGTAATAAAATATAAAGCTGATATGGATATTACAGAAAAAAGATTACCTCAAGATGGAAGGATTGATATAAAAATTAATAATGTAATAGTTGATATTAGAATTTCTACAGTACCAACAACTTATGGAGAAAAAATAGTTCTTAGGCTTTTAAATAGAGATTCATTTTTAAAAACAAAAGAAGAATTAGGATTTTCTAGAAAAGCCATAAATAAAATTCAGAAAATAATAAACAAGAAAACAGGGATATTGCTAGTTACAGGACCAACAGGTAGTGGAAAAACAACAACAGTGTATTCTATTTTACAGGATTTAAAAAATACAGATAAAAATATTATGACTATTGAAAATCCTGTTGAATACAAAATGGAAGGTATAAACCAAATACAAGTTAATAAAAAAGTTGGACTTACCTTTGAAAAGGGATTAAAAGCAATTTTAAGACAAGACCCAGACATAATTATGGTTGGCGAGATTAGAGATATAGAAACAGCAAAAACAGCCGTAAGAGCAGCAATTACAGGTCATTTAGTTATAAGTACTCTACATACAAATGATGCCATATCATCTATAGCTAGATTGATAGATATGGAAATTCCTCCTTATTTGTTGAATGCCTCGTTGATTGGTGTTATATCTCAAAGATTAGTTAGAAAAGTTTGTTCAAATTGTAGCAATGAGATAGTTGTAAAACAAAATGATGGTAAGTCTATTAGTACAGCTATACCTATTGGATGTGAAGAATGTAGATATACGGGATATGAAGGTAGAACAGTGGCTTATGAAATACTAGTAATTGATGATGATGTTAAAAAAGCTATTCAAGAAAATAAAGATGCTAGGGTTATTAAAGAAATTGCAATAAAAAATGGCATGATTACTTTTGATGATAGCTACTCAAGACTTTTAAGAAAAAAACTAACAACTTTAGAAGAATGCATTATGAATAAGGAAATTATAAATTAGGAGGGCGATTACTTGTTTAAATGTATTGCATATGATGAAAATAATAAAAGAAAAGTTGTGAAATTAGATTTGCACAGTGAAGAAGAAGTTTTTCATTATGCTAGTAAAAATAATTTGAAAATAGTGGATGTTAAAAAAAGAAGAAAATTATTTTGTAGAAAGAAATTAAAAGATAAAGATTTAAAAGTTTTTTCTAAGCAAATGTGCATTTTATTAAAGTCTGGGTGTGAAATATCTAAAATATTAAAAATACTTATAGAAGAGTCAAATAACAAATTAAAAGGTATTTTAAAGCAAATACTTTCAGATATTGAAAAAGGAAAAACAATAAAAGAAGCATTTGAAAATACGAAGGCTTTTTCTTCATTTTACATAAGTATGGTTGCTACAGGAGAAATGAGTGGTAATTTAGATGAGGTTATGGATAAATTATCTATTTATTATGATAAGGAGCAAAAACTAAAAAGCAAAATAGTTAGTATACTTATTTATCCAGCTATATTAGTAGTGTCTATGATAATTTCATTTACCGCAATTTTGATTTTCTTAATTCCTAATTTTGAGGAAATTTATGCTGATAATACAATACAAACACCTTTGATTACAAAAATATTAATATTTTTATCTCATTTGATAAGAGATGATTTTATTTTGATAATAGGAATAATTGTATTGACAATAGGAGGATTTATATATTTTAAGAAAAACAGTCAAAAGTTTAATGAAATATTAAATAAATTATATTTTAAAACACCACTAGTTAAAACTTTTAATCAATTGATTATTACCAATAAATTTGTAAAAGCTTTGTCAATTTTAATTTCTAGTGGAGTTCAAATTGTATATTCCATAGAAACTTCAGCAAAGGTTATGGATAATGATTATATTTACCAAAAGATATGTGAATCAAATGAACTTATTAAAAAAGGAAATAGTATAGGAAGTTCTTTGAAAAAAGTAGAGGAATTGCCTTCATTATTTTTATCTATGGTAGTTATAGGCGAAGAAAGCGGGCGATTGGATAATATTTTGGGAACAGTAAGTGAGTATTATGAAAATGAACTGGATTCTAAGTTAGAAAGAGGTACTAAATATTTTGAAAACTTTTTGACTTTGTTTATAGGAATTATAGTTGGTATAGCGGTTATATCTATGATGATGCCAATGTTTGATGCTGTTGCATCTATTTAAAATATAAAAAGGAGATGAACAAATGAAAACTAAAATTCAAAAAAGAATAATGAAAAAGAGAAAGGGATTTACACTTATTGAAATGGTTATTGTTATAACTATAATAGGAATTTTATCTAGTATTGCTGTGACAAAGTATTCAAAAATTCAAGAAAATGCTAAGAAAAACGCTGATTATGCAACAGCTGCAAATTTAGCTACAGCAGCTATGATAGCTATTAGTGATGGAGAGCAAAATGTTGATGTAGGAAGTTTACAATCAAAAGGATATATACAAACTATACCAAAATCTAAATCTAATAATGGAAAAGATTTTACTATAACGAAAAGTGAGAAAGGTGATGAAGTAACAGTAACTATTGATAAAGAGACTTTTTATCCTAAGGCTGAAACAAGTAAAACTGAATAGATTAAAAATAAATCAAATAAAAAATTTTAGGAGGTGATTTTATTAAGAAATATTTAATTGTGAATATTAATAATAAATTTACTGAAGTTTTATTTTTATCGAAAGGTAGGAAGAAGTATTATTTAGACTGGAAATTTCATTATGAAAAAGGCACAGATAATATGGAAGACAAAGATAAATACATAAATTATATTGTAGAAAATATAAAAAGGTACAATAATAATTTGAAATTGAAAAATATATATTTTTATATGCAAAATGATGAAATTATCATAAGGAATATGGAAAATGTCAGTATTAAAAAGAAAAAAGACATAATACCTTTGATAAAGTATGAAATCAACAAATATATACCTATAGATTTACAAAATTATATAATTAAATATAAAAAAATTACTGACTTTAATGACAAAAGTTTAGTTCAAGGGATACTATTTCCCAAGAAATTTGTACATATATGCAATGAAATAGGTGAAAAATTAGAAATTAAGAAAAAATACTTAAATATTAATTTTGATATTTTACAAAAAATTTTAGATATGAGTTTAATTAATTTATGTAGTTTGGATAAAAAAATAATTGTAATAGAAAATAGACAAGAAGATATGATATTAAATAAAATTTATAATAATCAAATTATTGAATCTTACTTAGTAAATAAGAATGATAAAAATAATATATTAAATATCAATGATGAAGAAAATACATATTATTTTGGTATAAATGATGATTATATGAAAAATATACAGGCAAAAGAAATTACTATAAAAAATAAATTACTACTAGATTCCAATAAGGAAGTAATTGATGAAAATAATCATTATCTATGTGCATGGGGGATGATTATATAATGAAAAAAATTAAAACAATTAACTTTCTAAAAGAAGAAAAAAAGGAAGAAAAGTACTTTAAATGTATATTGGTAATACTATTATATTTATTGATATTTCAATGTTATAACAATATTCAATCTATTAAAAATCTAAAGGAAGAAATAAAAAATAGTAAACCACTTATACAATATAAACATTTGGTAAATAATGAAATAGAAAAAAGTACTTTAATTAAAGATACAAGTAAAGTATACAAGCTACTAGGATTTAAGAATGTAGATAGATTAGTAATAGAAAATAACAAAGTAAAGGTAGAAGGTAGATGTAAGGATTTGGATATATTAGAAGATTTAAAATCTATGGATAATATAAAAAATTTTTCTATTACTAATGTGGAGTATAAAAATAAGAAATATTATTTTAATGCAACTTATGAAATAGGAGGTACTAAATGATTTTTAAAAACCAGAAAGAAATAAAAAAAATTTTAATATCAATATTTGCATTTATAATGATTAGTTTAGGAATATCATATTGTACAAATATGAAAGTTAATGCATTAGAAGAAGAAAAAACTAAAATTAATAAAGAACAGCCACAATATAAAGGCGATTGTGAAGATGATAGTGTAGATTTTAGTGAGGATATAGTAATCAAAATAATTGAAAAAATGGATTCAAGTTTAGACATTAATTTTATTAATAAGTTTGATGAAGTTGATGAAAATAATAAACCATACTATTCTATTGAATTAAGTGTATCAGGAAACTTAGATAAAATTAAATCTATAGAGTCTGTCTTAAATGACTTGAATCTAAATTATAAGATTGAAAATATGGATATAAAAAATCCTAAAAATGAAAAAGGCAATGAAAAAAATTATGTAGATTGTATAATGACATTTAAAGTCATATAAAGTAATAAGATAAAAAATAAATTTATCTATTGATGTTTTATGATAAATTACAAAGAAATTGGTAAAACGATTATGAATAAATTTAGAAGGATAATAGTTTAATTTCTAGAAAATTATTATTAAAGTATGGAAAATAAAATTATAAACAGGCAAAATCACAATAATAAATAAGGATGTAAATGAAGGATAAATATTAATATTAAATCAAGTATATGAAACCGTGCTTAAAAAATAGTGAAGGAGTGAAAATAACTTGATAGGTAGAAATGAACTATGTCCTTGTGGTAGTGGAAAGAAGTACAAAAAATGTTGTCTTCAAAAAAATCAGTCAATAGAGTTTACAAGAAATAAAATACTATATGCAAAAGGTTTATATGAAAATATGGAAAATAAAATATATGAATATGCAAGATCATCAAGTTTCTATGGAGATAGAGTGAAAGCTATACAGCAATTTCATATATCACAAGATAGTAACTTAAAAATAGACAAATTATATAATACATATTTTATAAATGACTACAAAACTATTAATGGGAATACAATTATTGAAAGATTTGCAGATAATAATAAATTAACCTTAAATAAGAGTCAAAGAAATGTACTATTATCTATGATTAAATCTAATATAGGAATATTTAAAATTGAAGATATAAATGCTACAAAAACTATACTTAGGGATTATTTTACAGATAATAAAATAACAGTAGAAGATGTAAATTTAGTGAAAAATCTAAATAGATATGATAGCATAATATCAAGAATAGTTAATGTGCAAGGAATGAATATATTTGTACAGGATTATGTAAAAGTAACTAAGGAAAATATGAAAATAATACTTGAAAATGTTAATCAATTATATAACACCTGTAATAAAAAAGTGAAAAATAAAAAAGAATTTTTATATTATAACAGTGAAGTGATTTACAATTTTGCACAACAGATAATATTAAATGATGAATCTTATCTCATAAGTCCAGTAACTTTAGAAAAAACTAAGTTAAAGAAAGAAAGTAAAGAAGAATTAGGTGTGAATATTTATGATATATTAAAAAATAATATAGAAGATAAATATTTACAAAAAGGATTGGATTTATGGAATAAATTTAAAAAAACAAATACATCCATAAAAGGTAGTGAAAATGGATGGGCAGCAGCAGTTGAGTATTATATAAAAAAGGATGCAGGAGAAACTATAACTCAAGCTCAAGTATCTCAAAAATATGAAGTAAGTTCTCGAACATTGGGTAAAAGATATAAGGCATTGAAGGTTTCATAAATGGTTTTAGTAAGAAAATACTATTAAATTTCACATTTAATAGTATTTTTTTAATATAAAATATAAAAAGTTATAAAAAAAGGTTTTAATATATTCAAAAGGTGATAAAATAATACATATATAATAGAGAAAGAGGTAAAAATATGAGTCTTAAATTAGGAAATGGAATTGCAGTATCAACTAACTTTATAAAATCAAATCCAGCAGTACCTGTATATAATGGGGAAGAATGTCCAGACAATTTATATGCTGTTATTTATCATATAGAAATAGGATACAATGAAGGTAAAGAACAAAAAGTAAAACAATACATAATAATTGACTATAAAGACTTTGATTTATCTTCAGACGAGAAAAATGAATTATTCGAAGTAGCAAAAAAATATTGTGAAATGAAAGACATACCTCAAGGAGATCAATTAGAAATAACTTTATTAGATAATGATGAAGCTGAGGACTTCCTTGAAAAAGTATTTAATAATATGAGAGTTATAAAAGGTCTTATAACAAAAAGAGACTAATAATATTTATTAATTAAAAATAAATAATATTTATGAAAAATCAAAGGCTTTGGATAGTTCCAAGCTTTTGATTTTTTTTGAGTAAGATATAATATTTTATGTCTAATGATAATTTCTAGTGGTAAATATAATAAGTAAATAAAATTATAGATAGAAGAGGAGAAAAATTATGTTAAGAGTATCTAATATAAAAACAAATATTGATGACGATAAATCAAAGATACTAGAATTAGTTCTTAAAAAGTTAAAAATTAAAGAAAATGAAATAGTAAAGTTTCATATATTTAAAGAATCTATAGATGCAAGAAAAAGAGGAAGAATAGATTTTGTTTATACAGTAGATGTTGAAGTTAAAAATGAAGAAAAACTTCTTAAAAAAGGACTTAAAGATGTGGTTCAAGTAAAACAACCTAACTACATAGGAGTTTCTCATGGAAATAATAAAATAAAACATAGACCTGTTGTAGTAGGAAGTGGTCCAGCAGGATTATTTGCTGCATTACTTTTAGCTCAAAGAGGATATAATCCACTTTTACTTGAAAGAGGTTTAGATGTTGATGAGAGAACAAAGGATATTAATAACTTCTGGACAAATAGAGTATTTAAAAATAATTCAAATGTTCAATTTGGAGAAGGTGGAGCAGGTACTTTCTCTGATGGGAAGCTTACTACAAGAATAAAAGATATTAGATGTAGAAAAGTTCTTGAAGAACTAGTTAATTTTGGTTCACCAGATGAAATACTATATTCTCATAAACCACATGTGGGAACTGACATTTTAAAAAATGTTGTTAAAAATATAAGAGAAGAAATCAAAAGATTAGGCGGAGAAGTAAGATTCAATGCTCAAGTAACAGATATAGAAGTTGAAAATGAATCTATAAAATCAGTTATAGTAAATTACTCTGAAAGAATAGAGTGTGATAATGTGATTTTTGCTGTAGGACATAGTGCTAGAGATTCTTATGAAATGTTATATAGCAAAGGTGTAAAAATAATTCAAAAACCTTTTGCAATAGGAGCTAGAATAGAACATCCACAAGAATTAATAAATAAATCTCAATACAAAGAATTTTATAATCATCCAAGACTTGGTGCAGCAGATTATAGATTAATAGAGCATACTTCTAATGGAAGAACAGCATATACATTTTGTATGTGTCCAGGAGGAAGCGTCATAGCTTCAGCATCAAATGAATTTGAAGTAGTGACAAATGGTATGAGTGAACATGCTAGGGATAAAGTAAATGCCAATAGTGCGTTCTTAGTAAATGTTACACCAGATGATTTTGGAAGCAATCATCCATTGGCAGGAATTGAATTCCAAAGAAAATATGAAAAATTAGCCTATGAATTAGGTGGTAAAAATTATAATGCACCAATGCAATTAGTAGGAGACTTCTTAAATGATAAGATTACAATTGATATAGGAAAAGTAGAACCTTCTTATAAGCCAGGTGTAACAGGAGCTGATTTAAAAGAATGTTTACCAGAGTTTGTAACAACAACTATGAAGGAAGCTTTAATATCACTTGATAAAAAGCTAAATGGTTTTGCTATGCATGATGCAGTTTTAACTGGAGTTGAAACAAGATCTTCAGCACCCGTTAGAATAGTTAGAGATGAACAAACTCTACAATCTGTAACGACTAAAAATTTATATCCATGTGGAGAAGGTGCTGGTTATGCAGGGGGAATAGTAACAGCAGCTGTAGATGGTATAAAATGTGCTGAAAAAATAATAGAGAAGTATAGTCCAATTGTTAAATAATTTTAACAATAATAGATGAAATAATAAAAAGATTTTACAAGTATTTATGATATAATAACTATGCACTACATCACAAATACATAAAAGATGTAAATAAAAAACATATAACAATCAATAGTTGATGAAACTAAGGAGGAATACAATTGGATATAATCATCGGTATTATGGGTGGACTTGGATTATTTCTATTTGGAATGAATCTAATGGGGGAAGCCCTGGAAAAAGCAGCTGGTAGTAAACTAAAAAAAATTATAGAACTTTTAACTAGTAATATATTTATGGGTGTTCTTGTCGGAACACTAGTAACAGCTGTAATCCAAAGTTCAAGTGCTACAACTGTAATGGTAGTAGGTTTCGTAAATGCAGGAATAATGACTTTACCTCAAGCGGTAGGGGTAATAATGGGTGCTAATATAGGTACAACAGTTACAGCGCAATTAGTATCTATAGATATGAATGGATTAGCTCCATTAGCTTTAGGTATAGGTATAATACTTTATTTATTTAGTGGAAAGCCAAAAATAAAGCATATTGCAGAAGTTTTAATAGGATTTGGTATATTATTTACAGGTATGGACTTTATGAAAGAAGCAGTTCAACCTTTAGCACAATACCAAGGGTTTACTAATGCATTACTTACATTTGGTAAATATCCAATCTTAGGATTATTATTAGGATTTGGAATAACTGCCATAATTCAAAGTTCAAGTGCATCAATGGGTATGCTTGTTGTTTTAGCATCACAAGGATTAATACCACTTTCAAGTGCATTACCAATATTATATGGTCAAAATATAGGAACTTGTGTAACATCTTTATTATCAAGTATAGGTGCTAGTATAAGTGCTAAGAGAGCTGCTCTAATACATTTAATATTTAATATATTAGGAACGGTATTATTCTTATTATTCTTAAATAAACTAGTTGTTACAGCAGTAACTAATATAGATCCAGATAATGTTGCAAGACAAATTGCAAATGTTCATACTATATTTAATATAGCATCTACATTAATATTATTACCATTTAATAAATTAATAATAAAGGTAGCTACTAAGCTTGTACCTGATACACATGTGGAAGATGATGATGTAAAAGTTGTTAAATTTATAGATGATAGAATGATAGAAACACCTTCAATCGCATTAGTAAATGTTGAAAAAGAAACATTAAGAATGGGTGAAAAAGCGAAAGAAAGTTTAGATAGTGCTATGAATAGTATTTTTGAAAAATCAGAAAAAGATATATCTAGTACTTTAAAGAAAGAAAAAGTAATAAATGAATTACAAAAATCAATATTAAACTACTTACTTAAACTGTCAAAAGCTCCATTAAATGAAGAATCAAGAGAAGTTATAGATTCGCTATTTAATACGGTTAATGATATTGAGAGAATTGGAGATCATGCTGAGAATTTAGCTGAATTAGCTCAAAGTAGTATAGCAAATGATGTAACATTTTCAGATAATGGTAAGAGTGAATTAATGGATATGTATAATAAAGTTGTATCAACATATACTTATGCATTAGACTCTATGAGAACATCTGATGTTGAGCTTGCTTGTAAAGTAATTAAAATGGAAGAACAAGTTGATATTATGGAAAAAACATGTAGATTAAATCATATGAGAAGATTAAATAATAACATATGTAGTATAGATAATGGTATTATTTATTTAGAAATATTAACAAACTTAGAAAGAGTTTCTGACCATGCAGTAAATATTGCTCAACAAGTTATATCACAAAGTGTAAATTCAAAATAATTAATATAAACACCATAGAAATAGTTGATTTCTATGGTGTTTTTTTAGTAACAAACTAAGTCATGAGTTATATAATTAAAGCAAATCTTTAATTTATATAAAATTTATACGATAAAAAATTATTTTGTAATCTAGGCAAACGTATTTTGTGTTATAATTTTATGATATAAAGACTATAAAAAAAGGGAGTAAAAGGATGAAAAAAATTAATTTTAACTATAATAAAGCCTTAGATTTTTTTGCGAAAGAAGAAGTAGATGTTTTACAACCATATGTTGATGTTGCACATAATATGCTTCACAATAAGACTGGTTTAGGAAATGATTTTTTAGGGTGGGTTGATCTTCCTAATAATTATGATAAAGAGGAATTTGCAAGAATAAAAAAAGCAGCTGAGAAGATAAAATCAGATTCAGATGTATTAGTAGTAATAGGTATAGGTGGTTCTTATTTAGGGGCTAGAGCTGCTATAGAATGTTTAGGACATTCATTTAGAAATAATTTAACTAAAGATGAAAGAAAAACTCCAGAAATATACTTTGCTGGAAATAACATAAGTTCAACTTATTTAATGGATTTATTAGATATAATAAAAGACAAAGATGTATCATTAAATGTTATATCAAAATCAGGAACTACTACTGAACCAGCAATAGCTTTTAGAGTTTTAAAAGAATTTTTAGAAAATAAATATGGAAAAGAAGAAGCTGCAAAGAGAATATATGCAACTACAGATGCTAAAAAAGGAGCATTAAAGCAAGTATCTGATGAAGAGGGATATGAAACATTTGTAATACCTGATGATGTTGGGGGAAGATTCTCAGTTTTAACTCCAGTTGGTTTATTACCAATAGCTGTTGCAGGAATTGATATAGATGCTATAATGACTGGTGCAAATGATGCCAGAGTGGATTTCTCTAATTCTAATTTAGATGAAAATGATTGTTATCAATATGCAGTAGTTAGAAATATATTACATAGAAAAGGGAAAGATATAGAATTACTTGTAAATTATGAACCAAACCTTCATTATGTAAGTGAGTGGTGGAAACAGTTATATGGAGAATCAGAAGGAAAAGATCAAAAAGGTCTATTCCCAGCATCTGTAGATTTTTCAACAGATTTACATTCAATGGGGCAATATGTTCAAGATGGAAAAAGAATTTTATTTGAAACAGTTTTAAATGTTGAAA
>OJME01000899.1_pt1 | contig 25633 bp, 28 predicted proteins | sample 1597151 | NCBI WGS metagenome assembly OJME01 (sample SAMEA2452118, study PRJEB22498) | human gut metagenome | biome: human feces; feature: human gut; material: feces | place: Australia | collected 2012
TATCGCTTTTGTATAAAAAGTTACACCTAATCTATTTTGTTGAATTTTATTATGACGTTTATTTAAATTGTAAGCGTGTGCAATAGCTACAGCTAAAAGTATATGTGATACTTTAGGTGTTAAATATGTATAAGATAATAAAACTAGTTCTACTAATGCCTCGGATAAGACAAATACATGGAAAAAAGGAGATTATAACTGTAATGTAAAGGATAACTGGGGTTCGACTTAGGATTTTAAAGGTAAAGTAGGATACTTATATTGTGATTATATAGAAAAAGTATAAAATCTAAGTATGTAATATATATATTTAAAATATGGTATTGAATAATTTCACTTGTTATAATAGAAAAAAATACAAAAAAGGAGAAAAATAGGGATATGAAAAATATTTTAAAACTTTTATGTACAAGCATGGTTATGGCTATATTAATTAGTGCAGATAGAATTAATAATATTCATGCTGATCAGAATGAATAAATAATAGGAAGTGATAATGCAATAGTGATTAATGATACATTAATTTAAACAATGAGCACTAGCACGCCAACTAAAGTAGTAACTTTGAGTAAGGGTCAAAACATGATATTTGAAGGTTCATCTAACTGGTCTGATTTATATTCTAATAATTTATTTACAGGAGCATCAACAATTGAATATCGCTTTGAAAATAAATTAAATTACAAACTAACAGTTACATTATATAAAAAAGGTGTTGTATCATCAAAGGTATCAACTATTACTATACCAGCTAAAACATCAGGTGGTGGTATTATTAATTTAACATCTAGCAGTAAATACTACTTTAAATTTTCAGGTGGAAATGATCATGGAACAAACTTTATTGGATATATAATAAGAAAAAGTTAAAATAAGCTCTATTTATAAATTAATAAGAAAAACTATAAATTTCAGAAGTTAATATCTAAATTTTATAGTTTTTTTATTTTTGCCATTGAAAGTTAATGTTTATATAACTAAATCACTATATACAAGGAGTAATATTATGACGATTACTACATTAAAACTATTCGCTATGTTTGCTATGACACTAGACCACCTTTGGGTATTTATACCTGATTCACCATACTTTTTCCACTGGATAGGGAGGTTGGCAGCACCAATATTTTTATTTTGTTGTGTAGAAGGGTATATCCATACTTCAAGTAAAAAGAAATTTTTTATGAATATTTATTCTTTAAGTATATTTGTGGATACTATGAACTTAATTTTAGGAATAAATGAAGTTAGAATGAATTTCATAAGAACTATACTATTAACTCTAACTATTATATTTATAATTGATAAATTTAAAGAAAAAAATAAAAATGCTAAGTTATATTTATTTTTATTTATAATATATCAAACTATAATTTGTATAGTTACAATTTATATAAGTATGTTTGCTGAAGTTACAGAAAATATATTATACTTAATACTTAGCCTTACAAATAGTATTTTTGCTTTAGATGGAGGAATAATATTTATTTTAATTGGAGTCTCTATGTTTATCTTTAGAAATAACAAACTTAAAATTTCTGTTTCATTTATTATATTAACTTTTATTTATATTATATTATTTAACTCTTCTTTACTTTTGAGAATAAACAATTTAATTAATAATGATTTATTAGAATTTCTATTTTTAAACGTTTTTAATGGAGTATTAGGATTTGATTTAATGAGTGTTACATCTGATTTGTTATTTGGAAATCCTCAGTGGATGATGATTTTTTCATTATTTTTAATTTTATTGTATAATGGAAAAAAAGGAAAAGGATTAAAATATTTATTTTATATATTCTATCCTTTACATATCGCTATTTTATATGAAATTTCTATTTTACTCTAAAAGACGAAAAACTCCACTTACAAACTTTACCGTATGTAGTTAAGGTAGGGAGAGCAAATGAAAGGGATAAACTCTATGTGAGTTCATCCCTTCCTTTTTGTGGAACTATCTTTTTATTTTGAGACAGCCCCTTTCCGATTATAATAAATTTTCTTTATATTCATTTTCTTTAAAGCCAATTAAAACTTTATTTTCAGTAACTAATAACGGTCTTTTTATAAGTTTTCCATCACTTGCTAAAAGTTCTAACATTTCTTCTTCTGTTGCAGTTTTTAATACTTCTTTTAAACCTAGTTCTCTATATTTTACACCACTTGTATTGAAGAATTTTTTTAATTCATATTTACTATCTTCATAAATTTTTCTCATTTCTTCTTTAGTTGGTGGTGAATCTATTAAATCTATTTCTTCAAAGTCAAAATTATTTTCTTTTAACCATTTTTTTGCTTTATTTGCTGTTGAGCATTTTTTGTATCCATAAAATTTCATTGTAGTTCTCCTTTGGTCACTTTTTAATTATTCCATGGCACAAGTTCCACTTCTCCATAAGATCTTTGTTTTAGCCTATTGGAATATTCTCCTTTATAAGAAATTATATGTAATATTACAAGTTCTACATATCTAATTGCAATTTCAATTATATTCCACATATCTTCCACATATAAAGTTGCTTTATTTCTTTTTCTACTTGGATGTACTATTTTATTTCTAAAATAAGTTATTATGTCAACTCCATCTATAAACTTATTTTGAATATATTCATCAAATAAAGACAGTTCTTCTTTTCCAAGGTGTATTTTACAAAAGTTTAAAAGCATTCTAATATTTGTTGAAGATAAATTTTCATCAAATTCTTCATCAGTTAAAATTTTATTTTGTTCAACTAAAACTACATAAGAAAGCGTCTCTAGTGCAATTTGCATGGATATTATATTATTTTCTATAGTAGTATTACCCAATGTTTCTATATACCAATCAATAACTTGCTTTATAGCCATCCCATAATATAAATCATTTAATTTATTACACATTAGTGTCATATATTTTTCTATATTTTTATTATTGGCAATAGTATCTTTCCAGTTTGGTACAAATCTAAAAGGACTTACTATACATTCTCTACACAGTCTAAATATATTGTTATTTTTTTCATATCCTTTTACTATGCAAATATCTACATATCTACCACACATAAAGCTTAGTGCCATGGAGATATTATCTAGCACATCATTTATATTATTAGTCCTAAATAAGCTTCCATCTTTTTTTCTCATACGTCCGATGTGGGTAATTATACTACCTGCTTTATCTTTAAGAGTATCATTTAATTCTTTGGTAAAATCATATCTCTTATCGATAGTAACTTCAAAGTCTTCTATTTCAAATTCCATTCTCCCAGCAAATAATTTATCCTCGTGCATTATAAGTTTACCTGAATATCTATCTAGATTTATTATGTAAAAATCAATACTATCCACAAAATAATTTTTTGATTTAATGTATCCATCATTTATATACCCTTCTAACATTAAATCACTAGATAAAGTTACAGTTACATTTATAGGCTTATATCCATAAACCTCTAAAATAGCATTGTCATAATCTAGAGTTATATCCACGTCATAATCCTTGCGCGACAATACTTTTCCTTCAAAATTTATAGACATAGGAGTTGTCATCTTATAAAATACTTTTCCGTAGCATTTATATTTTTTATTATATAAGTAAACACAAAATCTTCCTTCATGGATACTAATATCTTGATTTACATCGTAATCTAAATAATCTAAAGATATAGCATCTTTAAGTGATTTCATAACTACTCCACCTTTTCTAATATATTGAATTTTATTATATCATAAGTAATATATTCATTGTTAATAAAATTTTATCAATAGTGAAAAAGCAGATTAGAAATAACCTCTAATCTGCTTTTTACTTAACATTTAGCTAAAGCTCTTTCTTTTTCTTCTTTATCAGATTTATTTGCTTTATATTCATTAAAATCTATAAATGTCATTTCATTATTTTCATTTTTCATATTTTTAAATGCTTTTGATAGCATAAGCTTAATTCTGTTAATTTGATTAACTTCACTTGCTGATGGATCGTAATCTATTGGAATTATATTAGCATTTTTGTAAATTCTCTTAAGCTCTTTAATAGAACCTTTACCAATTATATGATTTGGTAAACATCCAAAAGGTTGCATACAAATTACATTTTCTACACCACTTTCAATTAATTCAATCATTTCTCCCGTAAGCAACCAACCTTCTCCCGTTTGATTTCCTATGGATACTACTTTTTCAGTTTCTTTTGCAAGTTCTCTTATGTCCTTAGGTGGTCTAAATCTTTTACTATTTTTTAATTCCTTCACATAAGTTTTTTGATAGAAATTAGCTAATGAAATAACTAGTTTTGCTGTCATTTTAGATTTTTTGCTACCTTCTAAATAATCGCTTTTAAATACAGTATTTACTGACCAAGCTGTAAAGAAGTTTATAAGCTCTGGCATAACAGCTTCTGCTCCTTCTCTTTCCACCACATCAACTACATTATTATTTGCTGTTGGATGGAATTTAACAAGAATTTCTCCTACTAATCCTACCCTTGGTTTTTTAATATCATTTATTTCAAAATTATCAAATTCTTTTATGATATTTTTTATATTTTTGTTAAAAGTACTAAACTTTCCATCTTTTAAGGAATCTTTACAAATTTCAACCCATTTGTCATAAAGTTGATTTGCACTTCCCTTTCCTTTTTCATAAGGTCTAACTCTATATAAAACTTTCATAAGTAAATCTCCATAAACAGTTCCCATTATGGCTCTATTTATAAGAGAAAAACTTATATTCTCTTTTAAACCATTGTCTTCTATACCATTGGCACTTATGGAAATTACAGGTATATCCTTAAATCCAGCTTCATATAAGGCTTTTCTTAAAAATCCTATATAATTTGTAGCTCTACAACCTCCTCCTGTTTGTGTTATGGCAACGGAAGTATTATTTAAATCATATTTTCCTGATTTTAAGGCATGTATTAATTGACCTACAACTATGATAGCTGGATAACAAGCATCATTATTTACATATTTTAAACCTTCTTCTATAACTGCTCTATCTGTTTCTTTTAGTATAACCACATTCCAACCGGAATCATTTAAAGCTCTTTCTAAAAATTGAAAATGTATAGGAGACATTTGTGGCGCTAATAATGTATGTTTTAAATTTAATCTAGTGTTTTTCACATATGGTATTTTATGTTCTTTTATATTTTTTACACTAATATTATTTTCTTCTCTTTCTTTCATAGCAGCTTTTAATGATCTCAATCTTATTTTGGCAGCTCCTAGATTATTCCCCTCATCTATCTTTATTACTGTGTAAATTTTGCTTTTTTCATTCAAAATTTCCTGTACTTGTTCTGTTGTTACAGCATCTAAACCGCATCCAAAAGAATTTAATTGAACTAATTCTATATTATCAAAATTCTTTACAAAAGTAGCTGCTTTATAAAGTCTTGAATGATATACCCATTGATCTACAACTCTAAGAGGTCTATTCATATCAGCCAAATGACATATACTATCTTCTGTTAATACTGCCATATCTAGAGAGTTTATAAGTTCTGGTATACCATGATTTATCTCTGGATCTAAGTGATAAGGTCTACCTGCTAGTACTATAGCCTTTAGATTTTTTTCTTTTATTATTTTTAAAGCGTCTTCTCCTGCTTTTCTAATTTCAGCTTTAAAACTTTGTTCTTCTGCAGTTGCCTTATTAACAGCTTCTATTATTTCTTTTTTGCTTATATCTTTAAATTCTTCTTTAAATACCTCATATAATCTTTTTTTCAATCTTTCTTTATCATTTAAACTTAAAAAAGGATTTAAATATTTAATATTTTTTCTTCTTATATCTTCTAAATTATTTTTTATAACTTCACTATAAGATATAACTACAGGGCAATTGTAATTATTATCTGCACTTTTATCTTCTTTATATTCATTGACTACAGCAGGATAAAATATGGTCTTTATTCCTCTATCTATTAAACTTTGTATATGACCATGAACCATTTTCCCTGGATAGCACACTGTTTCTGATGATATAGAATCTATCCCTTTTTCATATAATTTTTTTGAAGATCTCTCAGATAAAACAACTTTAAATCCTAACGCTGTAAAGAATGTATGCCAGAAAGGATAATCTTCGTACATGTTAAGTACTCTTGGTATTCCTATTTCTCCCCTTTTAGCTTCTTCTGTTTTTAGTGATTTATAGTGTTTGAATAATCTATCATATTTATATTTAAATAAATTAATATTTGTTTTTTCTTTTTTTATGCTCTTATCTCCATTTAAGAATGCTCCATTTTCACATCTATTTCCTGAAATAAAAATTTCATTTTCTGAAAATTTATTTATAGTAAGTAAACATTTATTAAGGCAACCTTTACATCTTTTTACAGTAGTATCTAGTTTTATATTATTTAAACCTTGTTCATCAAGTAGAGTACTTTCTTTTCCTTCTTTATATTGTGATTTAGCAATTAAAGCACAACCAAAAGCTCCCATTATTCCAGATATATTTGGTCTTATAACTTCTCTTCCCGTCAATTTTTCAAAAGCTCTAAGTACTAAATCATTATAGAATGTTCCACCTTGAACTACTATATTTTTACCTAATTGACTGAAATCTCTTATTTTTATAACCTTAAATAAGGCATTTTTTATAACTGAATAAGAAAGTCCTGCAGAAATATCTGCCACAGTTGCACCTTCTTTTTGAGCTTGCTTAACTTTAGAATTCATAAATACTGTACATCTAGAACCTAAATCCACTGGATTTTTTGAGTAAATTCCTATTTTCGCAAAATCCTCTATACTCATAGATAATGATTTTGCAAAAGTTTCTAAAAAAGAACCACATCCTGAAGAACAAGCTTCATTTAATATTATGCTATCAATTACTCCATTTTTAATTTCTAAACATTTCATATCTTGGCCACCAATATCCAAGATAAAATCTACATCTTTATTGAAAAATTTAGCCGCTTTATAATGAGCTATAGTTTCTATTTCACCTAAATCAACTTTCAAAGCTTTTTTTAGTAAAGCTTCACCATATCCTGTTACACAAGAATTTAAAATTTTACATTCTTTTGGCAATACTTTATAAATTTCTTTTAAAACCTTTATGGATGTTTGTAATGGACTTCCTTCATTGCTACTATAATATGTATAAACTAAGTTATAATTTTCATCCATAATAGCAGCTTTTGTTGTAGTAGACCCGGCATCTATACCTAAATAAACATTTCCTTTTAATTCACCTATATCTATTGATTTTATTGAATCCTTATTATGTCTATTTAAAAATTCATTATAATCCTTTTCATTATTAAATAAAGGTTCCAATCCTTTATTTCCACTTATATCTATACTTTCTATTTTTCTGCATCTATCTAATAAATTACCTAAAGATATACTTTCTTCTTCTTTAGATAATAAAGCTGCTCCCAAAGCTATATAAAGTTGAGCATCTTTAGGAAAAATTATATCCTCGTCTTTTAGATTTAATACATTTTGAAAAGCCCTTCTTAGTTCTGATAAAAAATAAAGAGGCCCTCCTAGAAATGCTACCTTACCTTCTATTTTTCTTCCACAAGATAATACGCTTACTGTTTGCACAACTACGGCATTGAATATACTCATGGCAATGTCTGACTTTTTAGCACCGTCATTTATTAGTGGTTGTATATCTGTTTTTGCAAATACACCACATCTAGAAGCTATAGGATAAATTACTTTATAATCTTTTGCCATTTCATTTAAACCTGAAGCATCTGTTTTTAAAAGTGTAGCCATTTGATCGATAAATGCTCCTGTCCCCCCAGCGCAAATACCATTCATTCTTTGGTCTATTCCACCACTTAAATAAGTTATCTTGGCATCTTCTCCACCAAGTTCAATAACAACATCAGTTTCAGGATTATATGTTTCTATGGCTTTAGTAGAGGATATTACCTCTTGTACAAATTTCAAATTTAAGTAATTTGATATATCCATTCCACCAGAACCAGTAACAACTACTGATATGTTTATATCTCCTAGTTTTTTATATACATCTTGTAAAATTTCTTTAACAGCTTTTTTTACATCGGAGAAATGTCTTCTATATTCTTTAAAAATTATTTCATCCCTATCTAAAATAACTGTCTTAACTGTTGTAGAACCAACATCGATTCCCATATTATATGTCTTTTTCATAATACTTCCCCCCATGAATATGTCAACCTTGCTCTTTTAGTTAAAATTGTACATATTTAATAATGATAGTTAATTTTTTATATAATATCAACAGAAAAATAAATTTATATTATTAAAAAAATTCTACTAAAAATGCCTTTTACCTTTTCTATATATTTTTTTACTTTCTTTAAGTTTATTAAAATATATTCTATTAATTCAATTATGATAACAAAGTATATAAATATGAAGGAAATTTTACATTTCATTTACACCAAACATTAGTTTTGTATATAATATAATTATCACAACTAAGTTTCAATATCAAAATAATTTTTTAATTATTTATAATTGATTATCATATGATAAGTATTTTACTTTGAAAGGTGATGATATTTTGAAATCAGTATGCAGAGAAATTGAAATTGTAACAGTCTTTGATAGGTATGGCAATATCAAGCCTATTAAATTTAGACTTTGTGACGTAAATAGTAATAATATCATAAGAGTAGATAAAATTTTAGACGTAATTGATAATATCTCAGATGATAAAAAAACTGTAACTTATAAGTGCCAGTCTTTTATAAAAAAGCAAGAAAAATTATATAACATTAAATATGACAAAGAAAAATCTAAATGGTCTTTATATGGATTTTAAATTATATGATGCATTTTACAATGGTCCTAAGTCTAATGAAAAAAATCTATTTATTTGACTTTTGATGAAGGTTATGAAAATGGTTATACTAATAAGATTTTAGATGTATTAAAAGAAAAAAATGTAAAAGCCATTTTCTTTGTTACGTCTCATTATATTACCTATTCTCCTGATACAGTAAAAAGAATAGTTGCCGAAGGTCACGTTGTTGGTAATCATATTAATCACCATTATTCTATGCCGAGTGTTACTTATTCAAAAGAAGTTTTTAATAGCGAAATTACTGATACAGAAAATAAATTTAAAGAGTTAACTAAAGAAGATATGCCTAAATTTTTTAGACCACCTATGGGTAAGTTTTCGCAAAAAAGTCTGGCTATGACTAAAGATTTAGGATACAAAAGTATATTTTAGAAGAACTTCATGACAGTTCCATATTATTACTACATGCGGTTTCTAAAACTAACGCTGAAATTCTAGGAAGTGTTATTGATAAAGCAAGAAAAGAAGGCTATGAGTTTTATATGTTGCCTATGAATTAATGCTCTTTTCAGAATTATCATATTTTGCTATAACATTACATAATCTTCATGTAATGAAAGTCTAAAGTATATTAGATAAAAGAAAAAAGACCTTTTTTTAGCTCTTTTTGGAGATATATTTCAAAATGTGTTTGATAGCAAAATCGTTAGTGAAGTAAACCCTGACTTTCTTTTAAATAAATGTTATAGAACAGATCCAAAAACATTAATGTTCTCTCATGCTGTTGGAATGGGTTTATTTGAAAAACCATATTTGCGTTGGTTAACAGATCAAGAATGGGATGCTTGTGGTTATATAATTAATAAAGACTCTAATAATTATAAAATATCAAGGAAAAAACTTAGAAGATTTGAAGACTTAGATAGTAAAGACATAGAAAGTATAAAGCTTATAGCTGATGATAATAAAAATTACAGCCAAAATATTATCAATATAATAGATGAAATAAGAAAAGAAAATTTAACTGTTAAAGCTGACGATATAGGAATAATCTTTTTAGAAAATATAGATGAAAACTACAGACTAGCATCTGAGTTAGAAATTTTAATAGAACGTAAATTTGGATGGAAAGTTAATATAGGATATAAATCTAAAGTAAATGAAAAAGGATCTGTATTTATAAGTAATAGAAACAATGTAAAAGGTTTAGAATTCCCCTTTGTAATATGCATTACTCAACAACGAATTACTGATAATATACAAAAACGTAATTCTTTATATATGATGTTAACTAGATCTTTTATAACTACTTATTTTTTAGTATCTTCTAAAAATAATAGTCAAGAATTAATTGACTTATATCAAAATGGGATAACTAAAATTAAACACGATGAGGAACTTATACTTGAAGAACCTAATGATAAGGAAAAACAAAGATTAAGAAATGCTATTATAAGCAATACAAAAGTTAATATGTCTTCGAAGGATATAGCTGAAAAAGTAATGGATGAATTGAATATTGATAGTAAGTATAGAGATAAACTCCACAAACTAGTGTCAATAATGGAGCCTAATAGCTTAGATGAAGATAAAATTAGAACATTAATTGATACAAATTATAACATTATGTAAGGAGCTATTATCAATGAAAGAAACTACTATTGGTTTAGATAATTATTTAACTACTCAAATAACAAAACCTATTAGATGTAAAAAGATTTAATATTAATCCTTCTATTATTTTTAAAATTATTTTTAATAAAAAATACGTTAACTGATAAAGAAACTACTGGAACCGTAAAAATTATAGTTGATAAAATGAATAGAGTTTTTTTCTTTAGTGAGAATAAATATTTTTCGTTTAATTTTCCTTTTAAGTTAGATTTAAGTAATGAAGATAATATAAAATTCTATTATAACGAGTTAGATGTAAACTTAAAAATAATTTCAATTTTAGAAGCTTTATTAGATGAAGAAGCTCTTCTTTTATTACATAAAGAGAATATAAGAGAATATTATTATGAGTATATAGAAGATGATTATGAAATCATCCTTGAAGAAGATTTCATAAATCTTGTAAATAAAATAATAGAATTTGAACCAGGATATATAAGATATGATTATGATGATGAACATAATAATGGTAATTTATTACATCCATTAAATCATTTAGATGTAAACTTTGAATCAAATAGTACTTTTAAATTAGGATTAAATAAAAAATTAAAGTTAGAAGAATTTATTGATGTTATGAATATCAATACTGATTGTCATTTTTTAAGTGAATTTAAACATTTAAAAAAATAAATTTCTTAATTTTAATTATTTTATATTTTCTATATTAATATAAAACTTATAGCTTAATATCCATTAGCTGTTTCTTATAATTTAAATTTTAAGGAACTTAAAATAACTTCTAATCCTAAAATCTCACTTTAAAGACACTTGGAAAGTTAAAGCCCTTAGAATCCAAATAAATGTATTCTAAGGGCTTTTTTACTAGATATTTACATAAATATTTAAATAAACACCTAATATATAATTATTATATTTATAATACATTGATGTGTTATAAATAATTTACTTTTATCTATTATATTAAAAATATAAAAAGGAGAAAAATATGATAGATAAAATAAAAAAATACATAAAACTTGCTAAGATTATATTAACTATTGCAACTATAATTTTAAATTTTTTTAATAAAAAATAACTAGTCTTAAAATTTAGGTTTAGGGAATAGTTTGGATAAATATAGTATTTTCAACGTATTTAATATTTCTTTGAATTATAAAAGGGCAAACTTAATTTTATTAAGTTTACCCTTTCTTTATTTTATTAGCTTATAAGGCTATATTTTCGATTTTAAGTCTTATTTTATAAATTTATATTTTGTTAATTCTTTATTTTATTCGGTCAGCTTATATACGTTTTTTATAGGATATTTTTAATATATTTTATTATAGTCATTATTCATAATCATACTTTTTCATAAAGTAATTAATGAAAAATAAGTATTTAGAAAACTAGCCTATAAAATACAAAAAGTATAAAAAGGCTATAGATATAATCTATAACTTTTTATGCTTTTTCTCACCTACTTCTCAAAATGAGAAGATGAAAATTATGGAACAAATGATAATTTTCAATTTATATATTATCATAATATAAATTAAGTTTCAAAATAATAAATTGCTTTTTATAGCTTTATTTTATTATTTTATGATAAATTCTCCGTTAGATAAACTAAAAAGCCTTAGAATCCATTTAACCATAATAAGTTTCAATATTAAATAAATTATAAATAGATTCATAATCAAACATAATAATATACAAACTAAAATCTTAATAATGTTAGTTAAAACTTGACTTTCTTTTTTCTAAAAGCTATCTTTAAAACTACATAGATTATAAAGAAAATTGGCGTTGCTACTATAGCTGATACTCTTGTATTTTCATAAATTTTTAAATAAAGTGGTTTTGTTAATTTTAAATTATAATAAAGTTTTTGGCCTCTATCATTTTCAACAGTTTCTCCATTCATAAACATATAATCTTTAGTTACATCTTTACCATAAGTATATAAAATAGATGATGGCTCATAAGTTTCCCAAACTTGCTTATGTGAACTTTCATAACCATACATTAATATAACATCTTTATTGAACTTACTAGATGATAATAGTTTTGATATATCATCTTTGTAACTATCTATATCTTTTTTCACATCTTTATCTTTAATAATTTTATTTAACTCTTTTGATATATTTGAATTTACTTGTTGCCAATATATAAACGGCTTATCATATATGTAATTAACGGTTTTATGATATGTAAGAATTGTAGATGTTATTAAACATATAATAAACATTACACCTGATATTCTAGTTATTATCTTTGCAACCTTATTAGTCTCTTTAATCTCTTTTTTATTTTCTTTAAGAGTAAAGTAGAGTTCTTTTAACATCTCAGAGCCACCATCAAATTTTTTGATAGCCATTTCGCAAGCGTCTTGTTCTTCATATCCTTCATTAATAAATTCATTTGCTGACATTATTAAGTGTTCTTTTAACTCTTCTTTAAGCTCTAGTACTTCTTGACTATTATCATTTTTATATAATGAATCAATGTAGTTATTTATTACTTCCATTACCATCTCTCCCATCTAAGAATTTATCCATAATATTTTTTACAAAATTCCATTCATCAACTTTTTTATCTAAACTTTCTATACCATATTGTGTTATTTTGTAGTACTTACGTCTATTCCCTGGACCTTGACTACTTTGCCAGTAAGATTCAATAAAACCTTTTGACTCAAGTCTTTTTAGTGATATGTATAATGTTCCATCTTTTAGTTCAAAAGTGGTTTGTTCCAAAACATTTTTAGCAATTTCAAATCCATAAGAATCATTTTTTTCTAATATTGCAAGTATCATAGTATCTATATGACCTTTCAATATCTCTTTATTTAACTCCATCATCTCACTCCCTTTCTAATCATTGTAATACAAGGTTTAGTGTTAAAAACTAATACCTCGCTTAACTAGTATTATAAGAATATAATACTATAACTAATACTTGTATTGCAAGTATTAGTTATAGTATTGTACAAACCGAGTATTTCTAAAATAAATAAGGTTATTATATATTAGATTAAGAACTAAAAGTATGATTGCAGTACATTTTACGCATATCTCAGAATACCAATAGGGGTATAGCTAGGATTTTGTGGAATCCGTACGTTAAGGATTATTTTTAGTTTTTAATCCCATTAGAGTAAACCCTATTGGAACATTAACTAAGTTAAGTAAGATTAATGCTTTGAGGGGGTACCAATAGAGCGAATAAAGAAGAGATATAAATATAGTTTTATAATTTTGTCGAAATATCATGTCGAGCAAAAATTCATTATAACAACGTTTTTCGACATTTTTTTCAGTATAATTATGTTATTATGATCATGCGATAAATGGAAAAATATAGGATGTTTTATTGTGAATAAAAAGAAAATACTATCTACAGGAGCGGTAGCCCTTGTAGCAATCAGTTGTTTTGGGACAAACACATTTGCTGATTCTAAAACTGAACTTAAGAACAGTATGGAAGTAAACATGCATGTTGATGCAAATGGTAATACAGAATATGAATATACTGTCATAAACGGCGAAATTCGTACAAATGGGTCTACATCAAAAAAGTTAACTAAAGGTCGCTTTGACCTTATATATGGGGTAATGAAAATGGATAGTGATAATATAGTTGTCACAGCAAAGAATGCTCCAAGTGGTGGAAAAACATCTTTTGAAATTGTTAGTGAATGGGGCGGAACTATTGCTAGTTCTGGTAGCAAAACATATGGTAAAGGTAGTACTTGGTCTGCAAAGGGGCATTATGGAATATTAGGTGTACTAAATTCTCCATCTGCTATTATTTGTCTTATTAATTCTTTACTTAATTTACTCATAAAAAATACTCCTTCCTGGCATTGATTTAATATTTTTATCATTGCCATAAAGGAGTATTTATTTTCATAAGCACAAAATATTTTACCTTCTCCTCTTTTTAAATTATCATATTAATTAAATCTTTCCCATATTTTTCACACTTAGTTTCACCAAATCCTCTTATATTTCTAAGTTCATATAAATCTTTAGGCCTAATTTTTATAAGTTCTTCCATTGTACTATTATTAAATATCATATATGGTTGTAAATTATCTTGTTTACTTCTTTGTAATCTATAAGTTTTTAATAATCTTCTCAACTCTTCATCACTTTTTATTTTTACTTGATTTTTCTTACTGTATGCTTCTTTTTTTATATCATTGTACTTACTACTTGTATAAGTATTATATTTCTTATCTCCTTTTATAGGTAAATTATATTTTTTGTTATAATCAATTTTAGCTTCTTTATGATACTTAAGCAAAATTTCAGAAATTTTTCTCATATCATCTTCTATAAATACCCAATTGGTTTTATTATCACTTTCATAAGATTGTATTTTATCAATAATTTGGTCATGTCTTATGATTTTATCACTTATATACTTTGGTGCATATGTCTTATTTATTATTGTCTTAGGATTTGCTGTAACTATTAAAGATTCTACTCTTTTCAATTTATTTTTATATTTTAATTCTTGTTTTAGTATTTCCTTAAGTACATTTATATGTTTTTCATTTTGTACTATAGGACTGTACATTCCCTCTTTTGATATAACTTTTCCATGGGAGTTTTTCATATGCCTTATAAATTCACCTTGACTATTTATAGTTATATCACCTATTAAGTTTTTACACTCTATTACATATATGTACTTGCATGTTATAGCTAAAAAATCTATTTGTGCAACCATTCCTTTGTATTTTAATCTAACATTATGCAGACAAATCATTGGTATAAAACTATTTTTCAACTCATAATAAACATTATTCTCCCCTATATGTCCATACCTCAACTTCTTTATATCTTGTTCTATAATTTTTTTTGAAGCATCATTAGATATTTTTAATAATTGTTCTAAGTCTTTAATCTGTTTATTTTCTTTTTCAAAATATTTTGTAAAGACTGGTCTATCAATTTTTGTTGGCTTATTCGTTAAAATTTTTATTACTCTCTTTAGCATACTTTTCCCCTTATTTATTTTTTCAGTCATTATAATGGTATCATATATAGCTTTATTTGGTAAATATAAAAACTATTTATATGTTATAATTATTAAATAAATAAACCTGGAGGGCCGAACTCCAGGTTTATTTTTGTATATCTGTATATGAAATTCAAAGAAATATAATAAAGAAAATAAAAAATATACATTAAGATTATGTACTCACATCTTTCTTTATATACGCATTCTTTATAATTTATTTTTCTTCACCTGTTACACCATTATTCTTAGCATTTGTTATATGATATTTTAATGAATTATCAAATATTCCTTTTGAAATTAAAGTAGTCACTGTTATTACACTTCTATCTCTAAGTGATAATTTATCCTCACATGACCAAACTTCTCCAAATAATACATCATCATTTAATTGTGCAAATTTACCAAAAACATCTCTACCTGCTGTTTGTTTTTTCATAATTAATCCATCCCCTTATCATTTTTATAAATTCATATAGTCTTCTTCAGATACTGCTTCACACCATTTATTACTAGCATCTTTAGCTGGAACTTCTACTTCCAAATGAGCAAACCAACTATCTTTAGTTGCTCCATGCCAGTGTTTTACTTCTGGTGATATATTAACTACATCTCCTACTTTAAGTTTTCGAGCTGGTTTTCCCAATTCTTGATACCAGCCTTCTCCACCAGTAACTAAAAGTATTTGTCCTCCTTTATGATGTATATGCCAATGATTTCTACACCCTGGTTCAAAAGTTACATTTCCTATAACAACTCTTTCTAGTGAAAGCATATTTAAATAGCTTTGGCCATCAAAATACTGAGCAAAAGCATCATTTGGTTTACCCATTTCAAATATCATGCCACCTTGTCCTAAATCTTTTTCTTTTCTAATTTTATATCTTAAATAATCCATACTCTCTAATTGTTTTTCACAAAATTGTATTTTTCACTTGCTTCTTCATTTGTCATTTTACCCCTCCCTTCTAAAAAATATTACTCAAATTTTTAGTTACAATTAAAAATAGGTATTCCTTTTGGGAACACCTATATAATAGTTGATTATTTACTTTATGTCTAATGCTTATATTTAATAGTATGATGTGCTTCTTAAGCATTTTTTTGTATGTTCTATAAATTCTTTAATAATAGGTAGAAATTATATTTATTTCTTCTGCATAATCTCCAAACCAACTAGATATTTCATTCTGTACTAAGTTCCTTTTAGGTGAAATAATTAGTAAGTTTAGTAAATCCTCTGGAATTATATATTCTTTATTTGTCAAAGGTGAATCTTTTCTAACAAACAAACCAAATTCTTCTTTTATAGGTATTCTTACAAATTCGTATTTTGATATATCTACAGGCTCAATTAATAGACCCATATCTAAAGTTCCATTTTCTATTTTCCCTTAATAATATCAGCATTTCCACTGTAAATTTCATAAGTAACTAAAGGATACTTTTCACGAAAAGAGGCCATAGTCTCAGATAAAATATTTCTTAAGCTCTTCTTTTTAATAGCATTCCTTCTTCTCTCAAAGAACTTCACATCAAGTTCTTCTTCCAATTGTCTTAACTGTCTAGATAAAGTGGATTGGGTAATATGAAGTAAATTAGCAGCTTTTGTTATATTTTCTTCCCTTGATACCATCAAGAAATATTTTAAAACACGAATTTCCATAAAAATCTCTCCTCTCAATGGTATTATAATAGTTTACTTCTTTTTTATTTTCAACATTTCTTGACTTATATTAATTTAAATTTTATTAATATATAAAAATATGCCAACACATACTTTTAATGTAAGTTTTGGCATATTCTATAACTTTATTTATTTTTGTTTTCTCTTTTTGCTTTTGCTTCTTTTTTTAATTGTTTAAAATCTACATCCACAAATTTTCCTTCTTTTATTTCCACAGCTTTCATATTTATTTTAAACTGTCTTTTATAATCTCTAATTGTACCTAAGTTTTGATTAGTAATTATTGATATAGCAGTTCCTTTTTTATTTCCTCTAGCACTTCTACCACATCTGTGAAGGTACTCATTTTTGCTAAGTGGAAAATCAAGGTTAAATACATGACTTACATCAGGTATATCAAGTCCTCTAGCAGATAAATCTGAAGAAACTAATATATTTGCTTTACCACTTCTAAAAGCAGTCATGGCATTTTTTCTGTCTTCTTTACTCATTTTACCTGATATACATACTGATTTATATTTATGGTAATTAAGTTTTTCATTGATAACTTCAATACTTGCTTCATCATTAACGAAAACTATTGATCTCTTTGGCTTAGCAGATGCTAATACTTTTCTAAGATTTGTGAATTTTTCTCTTCTATCACCATATATATAAAGATGATTTATATTAGGATTTATAACTGAGTTATCTGTTGCTTTTATAATTTCCATATCTTTCATCATATAATCACAGAAACTTTCAGCTTTTTCATCTAAGCTGGCAGTAAACCCTAAAAGTTGTCTGTCTCTTAAAGTAGTTTTTATAATTTTTTCTACTATAGCTTCACCTTTTCTAGTAACTAAGCTATCAACTTCATCTAATATGATAGTTTTTACTTCATGTACTTTTAATTTTCTCTGTTGAATTAAGTCAAGAAGTCTACCCGCAGTTCCAACTACTATATGAGGTTTTATTGTTTTTATATTTTTAACTTGTTTTTGTATATTTACTTCTCCTATTACAGCGAAAGTATTTACTGGTATAGATGAATTTTTTGCTAATAATTTTGCTTCATTTGCTATTTGCATTACAAGTTCGTGAGTTGGTGCTAACACTAAAACTTGTGGATCTTTTTTATCTGTATTTATTTTTTCAAACATTGGTAATAAGTATGATAAAGTTTTTCCACTTCCTGTTTCACTATTTACTAGTAAATCTTTGTTTTCTATTATTTTTTCTATTGTTAATGATTGAACCTTCGTTGGCTCTGTTATATTTTGTTTTGCTAATCCTTTTACTAACTTTTCATTTAGTCCTAATTTGTCAAATGTTTTCATTTATTGCTCCTTTAAGTTTAATCAACTTCTATTATACACTTATTTTATAAAGTCTGTCCATGAATTATCTTATCTTATAATTTTACCATCATTGTACCATTTTATAATTTTTATCATATAAATATATTACGTAGAGTTCTACTAAATATTATCAACATGGAGTGTATATTATGGATAAAAATTGTGTAAATAAGTGTAATTCTTGCAACGTATCTTCATGTAAGGAATTAAAAACTGATAAAACTTGTAAAAATAAAAAAGTTTACTGCTCTGGAAAGATGAATTGTCCATCTTGTCCTATGTTTGTTGTTCCTGTAAATTGTGAAGATTTTCAAATTTTTAATATTTTAAACTGCTCTATTGGGCGAGTTGTGGGGTTAAAATTAGAGGGAAGTGACTGTATTTTAAGATTAAAAATATGTCAAGTTAATCAATGTGCTGTTATGGGTAAAACATCTTCTAACAAAGGTCCTATTTATATTAAGTTAAGTGCTATCCAATATGTGGATTTAGGAAAAGAAGTTTATGTTAATCCATTATGTAATATGACTAGTGGTATAGGTGTTGTAGGTCCTACTGGACCTCAAGGTCCTAAAGGTGACAAAGGAGATATAGGTCCTGCTGGGCCTCAAGGTCCTATGGGTATTACTGGTCCACAAGGACCTCAGGGGCCTATTGGTCCTAAAGGTCCTACTGGATTACCTGGTGCTCAAGGACCTCAAGGTAACATAGGTCCTACTGGACCACAAGGACCTCAAGGCCAAGTCGGTGCTACTGGTCCTCAAGGGCCTCAAGGCCTTCAGGGTCCTACTGGCCCTAAAGGTGACCAAGGTCAAGCCGGAGCTATCGGTCCTCAAGGACCTCAAGGTCAGAATAGTTCTATAATTTCACCTATAACACCTGTTACAATTACAGAAAAAGAGTACAAAAAGAAAAAATATAATAAATAAATTTACTTTAATTTTCATATAAAAATAGCAACTATATTAGTATTTTTTACTAAATAGTTGCTATTTTTAATTTGTTATTATTTAATAACATATTTTACAAGGTACATATCCCTTTGATTTTGCCTGTGACTCCTTCATTTTAATTGCCCCTTTCATATTATGAGCATGCTCTGAAGAATGATACTTATTTGAACTGGAAGTTCCTCCGTTAACATATACTATTCTATCTGAAGAATTTTCACTGTAATTATTTGGTATACTACTTGACAATGAATTTTTATTATATGCATCCACATCAAAACCTTTATCTGTAACATATCCATCTACTGACCATATATTTAATTTACTATTTTTAGCTTTATCTTGAGCTTCATTTAAAGTATCTAAATATTTTTTTTGAGAATAAATATATCCTACTCTGGCAAATCCCTTTTCTATAATTGTTTTATTGAACATTTGCCAACTATTATTTTCCTTACTGTAATACCATAAATATCCTAAATGTCTACCATATCTATCAGTTTTACTACCACTATCATATTCAATGTATACTGTATCATTAACTTGTAGAACTTCTTTCGCAAAATTTGAAGCCTCTATGGCATATGCTTGAGGATCCACACCTTGCTTTACTGACTCTGGAGTATCTACTAATAATAATCTCAGTGTAATAACTTCATTTGAATTTTTTAAATTTAATTTCATAGTATCTCCATCTACTACTCTTTCCACACTAGCTTCCTCTGAGCCTTCTGGTATTTCTGATTTAGATTTATTTAAAGCTTCACTTTGCTGTGTTACATTGGAATTAAGTATTGTATCAAGACTTGAACATCCCCCTAAAAATAATGATAAAGATAATACTGATGATAATAATAATGTTTTAATTTTTTTTGTACTTAATAATTTCATTTCTCTCTCTCCTTAATATTCCTACATTATACTACAATATATATAAATATGAAATACCCATAAAATTCACTTCGTCCGTTGCTAAAGTTAAAATATATAATTTCCTTACAATTAAAAATGGAGAGTTTTTTAACCCTCCACTTTCTTATATATTATAATTTAAATTATTTACTTATCTAACTATTTTCTCCAACGTTTAAGTGTTGGTAAGAAAGCTTGCATCATCTTTCTAGCCTCTTCTTCCTTCATTTTAGGATGAGAGTCTATCACATGAGATATACAACTTTCTATCATTTCATCTATGGTGCAATCATATGTAAAGCATCCTTTATCATAGCAGTATTTGCAATAATCATCATTTTTACTATTATCCTTATTTGTTCCATATAGCTCATCAGTATCCCCCATTGGCATACCACAACATTGACAATAATTTTCCTTCACATCTTCACCTCCATTTATCTAAAAGTTTTATTCCTTATTTTAAGTATAGCATTATTTAATAATAGTTGTTAATGCATATATTCATGCTAATTTGTTATGTTATAAACAATCTCCAAATAATGGTTTAATACATCTTTTAATAAGTTCTGTTCTATCTTTAACTTCTTATCTTCTATTATTTTACATAAAAATATTTTACATAAAAAATTCCCCTTATGATATAGTGAACTGAAAACTATAACCATAAGGGGTGTTTTATAAGGTATTATTTATGTTAATTATGTAATTAGTAAGAATTATGCTCCAAATACTTTAAGTAATATACCTGCAGCTACTGCTGATCCTATTACCCCTGCAACGTTTGGAGACATTGCATGCATTAATAAGAAGTTTGAAGGATTTTCCTCTTGTCCAACTTTTTGAACAACTCTTGATGCCATTGGTACTGCTGAAACACCAGCTGCACCTATCATTGGGTTAACTTTTCCGCCAGTTAACTTGCACATTATTTTCCCACCTATAACTCCTGAAGCCGTTCCTATAGCAAAAGCAGCAAGCCCCATTGCTATTATTCCAAGAGTTTGAACACTTAATAATGTATCTGCATTAGTTGTAGCACCAACTGTAAGTCCTAATAATATAGTTATTATATACATTAAAGAACTTTGAGCTGTTTCAACTAATTTAGGAACTATTCCAGATTCTTTTAATAAGTTTCCGAACATTAACATCCCTACAAGTGGAGCTGCTGTTGGAAGTAATCCTATAACAACTATCATAACTACTATTGGGAATATTATTTTTTCTTTTTTAGAAACTGGTCTAGTTTGTTCCATTTTTATTGCTCTTTCTTCTTTAGTTGTAAGAGCTTTTATTATTGGTGGTTGGATAACTGGTACTAAAGCCATGTAAGAATAAGCTGCTAGTGCTATCGTCCCTAATAAGTGTGGTGCTAGAGCGCCTGTTGTTTGTATTGCTGTTGGTCCATCTGCTCCACCTATTATACCTATAGATGCTGCTTCAGGTCCAGTAAATCCTAAAGCTATTGCTCCTAAGAATGCAGCAAATACACCAAATTGTGCAGCTCCTCCAAGTAACATTGTTTTAGGGTTTGCTATCATTGGTCCAAAATCTGTTCCAGCCCCTATACATAAGAATATTAATGGTGGATAAATACCAAGTTTAACACCTTGATATAGATAGTAGAATAAACCACCTTTTTCACCATCATGTGCTGCTTTCATTAAATCTACACCTGGCATGTTTGCAAGTAACATTCCAGTTGCTATTGGTATTAATAAATAAGGTTCATATCCCTTTGCTATTGCTAAGTATAAGAAAAAGCATGCTAAGGCTATAACGATTACTTGTTTAATGTCCATTTGTGCGAATCCTGATTCCATTATGAAATCTAATATCATTTGACCCATGTCATTTACCTCCTTAAGATGTTTTTACTTATGCTATTTCTAATATTGTATCTCCAAGATTTACATTTTGTCCTTTTTCTACATGTATAGCAGAAACTGTACCATCAACTGGTGCTATTATTTCGTTTTCCATTTTCATTGCTTCTAGTACTGCTAAAACATCACCTTTTTTAACTGCTTGTCCTTCTTTAACTAATATGTTGAACATACTTCCTTGTAAAGGTGCTTCTACTGCTTGTCCTGCACCTGCTGGAGCTGATGCTTTTGGAGCTTGTGAAGGAGTTGCTGACATAGTAGGTTGAGAACCTGCTTTTACTTCTTCTATTTCTACTTCATAAACTTTTCCATTTAATTTAACGTTGTATGTTTTTATACTCATTTTATTAATCTCCCTTATTGTACTTTAATTATTTTCATTTAAAAATTATTTAACTCTTTTTATACTTCTAACGTGGAAGTTAGTATGTTGAGCTTGTTCTGCAGCTATTATAGATGTTACTAAAGCCGCAACTATTTTTTCTTCGTCATTTTCTTCTACCACTTTATTTACAGCTGGTTTAGCTTTAGCTTTAGGTTTTTCTTCCTTAAATAAATGTTTAAATGAACCTAATATAAATGCTATTAAAGCTAATGTAGCTAAAACTATAGCCATACTTGATAATGTGATAGAGACAGCTTCCATAAATGTTGTTTGCATATTTACCACCTATTCTCTACATAGTTACTTCTATGTATGTTATATTACTTTCTACTGCTTTTTCTTCTACTTTTGTAGATTTGTTATATTTTGCTTCTAAGTATTTTGGTGCTATTTGAGGGAATAAAGCATAAGCTAAAACGTCTTCATCATTTTTAGCTAAATCTTTTATTTCTTCTTTCATAGCTTCTAATTCATTTTCTATTAAATCAGCAGGTCTTACTGTTATAACCTCTTCATCTCCAATTATTAATTTCTTAACTTCTGGATCTAATTTAGCTGGAGCTTGCCCATATAACCCCTTTACATAGTCCTTTATTTCTTTTGGAACTATTTTGTATCTTTGTCCTGTAAGAACGTTGAATACTGATTGTGTTCCAACCATTTGACTAAGTGGTGTAACTAGTGGAGGATATCCTAATTCTTTTCTAACTCTTGGTACTTCATTTAAAACTTCTTCGTATTTACTTTCAGCACCTTGTTGTTTTAATTGAGATAATAAGTTAGATAACATTCCTCCTGGAACTTGGTATTTTAAAGTTTGAGGATCTGTTAATAATACTTTTGGATCTAATATTTTTTCTTCCATATATTTATCTCTTATTGGTTTGAAGTACTCCGCTACTTCTAATAATGCATCCATATTTAACTCAGGATTTCTATCCATTTCAGATAAACTTACTACCATTGACTCAGTTGGTGGTTGAGAAGTCCCTCCACTAAGTGGTGATATTGCAGTATCTATTATATCTACTCCAGCTTCAACAGCTTTCATATAAGTCATTTCTGCTATTCCACCTGTACAGTGAGTATGTAACTCTATTGGTAAAGTTGTTGCAGCTTTAACTTTTTTAACTAAGTCATAAGCATTGTATGGAGTAAGAACACCAGCCATATTCTTTATACAAATTGAATCAGCACCCATTTTTTCAACAGTTTTTACTAATTCTACATAGTACTCAGTAGTATGTACTGGACTTGTTGTATAAGATATTGCAACTTGGCAATGTCCATTGTATTTTTTGATTGCTTTCATAGATTGTTCTAAGTTTCTAACATCGTTTAATGCATCGAAAACTCTTATTATATCTATACCATTTTTTATAGATAATTCTATGAATCTTTCTACAGTATCATCTGCATAGTGTCTGTAACCTAATAAGTTTTGACCTCTAAGTAACATTTGTAATTTAGTATTTTTTACGTGTTTTCTTATAAGTCTAAGTCTTTCCCAAGGGTCTTCATTTAAGAATCTTATACATGAATCAAATGTAGCTCCTCCCCATACTTCCATTGAATAATAACCTACTTTATCCATAGTTTCTAAAATAGGAATTATTTCATCAGTTTTAAGTCTAGTCGCCATTAAGGATTGATGCCCATCTCTTAGTGCCGTTTCAGTTATTTTTAACTTACTCATCTTATCCTCACTCTCCTATCAATATTATTCGTAATAACATTTTCACAGCCAAATTTCACCTAAATGTTATTTATTTTTTATATATATTTTATTATATTTATTAACTTATTTTACTCCAAGTTCTTTTAGTGTTCTTTTAATTGTTAATTAAAAAATATTTAACTTTTACTTTTATAAAAATAAACACTCACTTAATTCAAACAAGTTATTTTGTTTACATTCCTATAATAAATAAATTTCTTTATATTGTAAAATATATAATTTCGTATAATTATTATATAGTTTTATATATAACCCTTTAAAATTCATATCTAATATAATAAAAAGAAAGATGTCATTTTTAATAGTAATTTAATAAAGTAATAATTATTGTAGTTATTATTTTATTAAATTGACAAATTCTATTTTTATCTTAGCCTGTTTTAAAATTGTTCTTGTCTTATTTTGTATTTTATTGTATTATATTGTTAAAAAATCACAATTATAAATAAAATATATTTTATACAGATAATATTTATAAAATATATAAATGATTAGAAACAAATGGGGAATAAAGATCAAAATTATTTTAATTTAATGAGATCATTATGAAAGGAAGAATATTATGAAAAATTGGATGGATGAATTTATTGCTAATACAGATTTATCACAAAATAGACCTATAAAAGAAGTTGTTTATGAAAGCTTAAAGAAAACGTTAATCGAAAGCAAAATACCTATTGGGGAAAGGTTTATAGAAAAAGAGTATTCTGATCGATTGAATATAAGTAGAACACCTGTTAGAGAATCTCTTAAGCAGTTGGAGTTGGAAGGATTGGTAAAATATATTCCTAGAACTGGTGTAGTTGTAAATAGAATAACTAGAGAAGATGTTATAGAAATTTATAAAATCAGAAGTTCTCTAGAATTCCTTGTAGCAACTGAAGCAATGAAATATATACAGGAAAGTGATGCTGATAAAATATATAAATTACTTGATGAAACAGAAATTGCCCATAAAGAAAATAATATAGACGAAGTTATTCATTTATTCAGTGTATATAACACAGAACTTTATGAATTAAGTCAAATGAAGATTTTGCCAAATATAATATCTAATTTAAATAATTATCTACATAAATTTAGAAAAATATCTATCGAAGATAAAGTAAGAAGGGAAAAGGCTATTGTAGAACATAGAAATATTATCAAAGCTATCCTTAATAAAGATAGAGATTTAGCTGAAGTAATAATAAAAAAACACCTTTATGATTCTTTAGATGTAGTGTTATTACAAATTTCAGAATAAACAATCATTTTAAATATAACTAAAAAATCGAGAACGTAAAATATTTTGTGCTTATGAAAATAAATACTCCTTTATGGCAATGAT
>OJME01000927.1_pt1 | contig 25193 bp, 19 predicted proteins | sample 1597151 | NCBI WGS metagenome assembly OJME01 (sample SAMEA2452118, study PRJEB22498) | human gut metagenome | biome: human feces; feature: human gut; material: feces | place: Australia | collected 2012
GCCGGTCAGTGAAGGAAAGCCTTAACGGACCGGTCCAGGCGAACCGGTCTGACGGTATAAAGCCCGGAATCGGAATAGAAAGAAAAAAAATTAAACCTACCATTCTTTAGTGATAACGGTTATACAAGCCACAATGGTTAGACCAGACTTCCGTAACTATTTATAAACTAATTTTATTTTAGAATTATATTTTACAACTAAAAAATTAGTTATACATTTGTCTGTAAAAAGAAATTCAATAAAAACAACTATGAAAGAATTAACAAGAGCAGAAGAACAAATTATGCAAGTGCTTTGGGATTTAGGAAAAGGTTTTGTGAAAGATATTATAGATAAACTTCCGGAGCCCAGGCCAGCTTACAACACAGTCTCTACCATCGTTCGGATTTTGCAGGATAAAGGATTTGTCGGTCACGAAACTTTTGGGAAAAGTCATTGTTATTATCCTTTGGTAGCCAAAGATACTTATACCAAAAAGTTTTTAAAGAATTTCATCGGTAACTATTTTGGAAATTCATTCAGCCAAATGGTTTCTTTTTTTGCCAAAGAGGAAAACATTGATTTGAAGGAATTGGAAGAAATTCTAAAACGTGCAGACGAAGCACGACGATCAGAAAACTAACTCTTTAAAATCTATCCTCCATGCAAACTTTCCTCCTTTACATGATCAAATCTTCAACAATTCTGATCGTATTATTGACCTATTATCAATTTTTCCTGAAAAGACAGACTTTCTTTAATCTGAACCGGATTTTTTTGCTAGGCGTATTGGTCCTATCGGCATTGCTTCCCTTTATTTCCATTGAAATAAACCGGAACGATATGATCGGTTTTCCCACTCTCGCCTCAGTCAGTGAATTGTTGGAGGAAAACCAGATAGGGAAAAGCAGTCAAAGCACGCTTATTACAGCCACAGAACAGCCGATCCCTATGATTCCCCTACTTTATGGGATCGGAGTTGTGTTTTTTTTCCTTCGTTATTTAACCACTCTATGCCGGCTATGCTTATTCGTTCATCGAAATCCACGCAAACGATTACATGGATTGTATATGATCCAAATTCAGGAAGGCCTACCTACTTTCTCCTTCTTTAATTATCTGTTTATCAACCCCCACTCTTTGAGTCAGGAAAACAGACGGAAAATATTTGCACACGAAAAAATTCACATACAACAATGCCACAGTCTGGATTTGTGTATAGCCGAGATCATCTGCATCGCCAATTGGTTCAATCCTTTTGTGTGGTTAATAAAACAGCTTATTCTCGAAAACCACGAATATATCGCCGATCAACAGGTTATCCGTAAATATAAAATCAGCGGATACCTTGAATTACTCATTCAGCAAAGTCTGAAAGGAGCCTTTTCTTTTACGAACTATTTTTCGTGTTCGAATCTAAAAAAAAGAACCATTATGTTGACCAAAAAACAATCCCGCAAATTCCAGATGATCAATTATATTCCGGCATTTTTATTAGCCGGAATGCTATTTTATCTCTTCTCTTGTAAAAACATGTGCGAAGAACCGGAGTCGCCGGAGCTTCAAGTTTTTCAGATTGTAGAGAATATGCCTCAATTTTCAGGCGATCTCTCCAAGTGGGCGACACAAAATATCAAATACCCTTCAAAAGCGATCGAAGCAGGAATCGAGGGGAAAGTGTATGTCAATTTTATTATCGACTCGACAGGTCGGGTCGGACATGCTGAAATACAACGAAGTACCCAGTCACTATTGAATGCCGAAGCCTTAAAAGGAATCGAGGCCATGCCCGATTGGATTCCGGGAAAACAAAGAGGAAAAGCGGTGCGAGTAATTTATACCCTGCCTGTTACTTTCAGTCTCAAAGACCAAGCCGGCAACTTCGCTCCGAAGGTTACCATAATTCCTCCCCATAACGAGGCCAAAACACCGACATTAGTGAAAGATTCTTCTGAAACAGAAAACAGTACGGAGGTTTGCATATTTCAGGTAGTTGAAGAGATGCCCGAATTTGCAGAGGGAAACGTGGCGGAATGGATCATGAAAAATATCAAATATCCGAAAGAAGCAATAGAAGCAAATATTACAGGTAAAGTCTTTGTTCAGTTCGTTATTGAAAAAGACGGAAGCATTACAAATGCTAAGATCGCCAGAAGTGCATCTACTCTGCTGGATGCAGAAGCTTTACGAATTGTAAATAATATGCCCCAATGGATCCCGGGAAAACAAAGAGGTAAAGCGGTCAGAGTCGCTTACACTTTACCCATAAGCTTTTCATTGGAGTAAGATAGAAAGCGTATTATTTTTTTTCCTATCTTTGCTTTATAATTGTAAAAATTAATAGAGTAAGCATATGAACGAGGAAGTAAAAATGTACATGGACGAGGCCAAAGAACAAATGCAAAATGCATTGGTCCACCTCGAAAATGAATTGGCGAAAATCAGAGCCGGCAAAGCAAACCCCAAAATTCTGAACGATGTTCTGGTAGATTATTACGGATCACCGACTCCATTGTCACAAGTAGCCAATATCACGGCTCCGGATCCACGTACAATTGCAGTTCAGCCTTGGGAAAAAAATATGCTTGGCCCTATCCAAAAAGCCATTATGAATGCCAATCTGGGATTTAACCCGGATAATAACGGAGAAGTTGTCCGGATCAATGTACCGCCCTTGACTGCCGAGAGAAGAAAAGAACTGGTGAAACAATCGAAAGGGGTCGGTGAAACCGCCAAGGTAAGTATCCGGAATGCCCGTCGCGATGCTATCGACGAATTCAAAAAAATGGTGAAGAGTGGTCTGCCCGAAGATGAAGCTAAAGATGCCGAAGATGAAGTTCAAAAGATCACAGACAGCTATAACAAAAAGATAGATGAAATCCTGACCGCAAAGGAAAAGGATATTATGACCATCTAAGATTTTCTGTCAAAGACAGAAAATAGATTAGCGGAACTACGTTCCGGATTGATGTCAGACCTTCGGTTTTTCCGATCAGTGCATCTTCGATGCTGATTAACGAACTCTCGGTTCTGACTGAATATTCGATCCGAAACGTAGTTTTTTAATCAGTATTTCGCAGACCAGAGATCAGAGGTTTCACTGATCTTTCTCGCTCTCTCCAAATCCTCGGGCGTATCGATTCCTACCGATTCGTGATCGGTGAACCTTACCGCAATCTTATAACCGTTCTCAAGCCAACGCAATTGTTCCAGAGATTCTGCCTTTTCCAGTTTTCCCTGAGGCAAAGCTGTAATCTCTCGTAATACTTCAGGCCGGTAAGCATACATGCCCACATGTTTGTAAAAAGGAATCACAGCACTCCATTCTCCTTGCTCTTTTCCCCGGCAATAAGGAATGGCAGAACGGGAAAAATAAAGAGCGGTCTGCAGAGACGAACATACCACCTTAACCTTATTGGGATCGAAAATATCCGCATTCGTGTCGAATTGTTTTGCCAAGGTAGCGATCTGAATCCGGGGATCTTCAAAACAAGCGATCAAAGCGCGTACCTGATCGGGTTGAATAAAGGGTTCGTCTCCCTGTATGTTGACAACAACATCATAAGTTTTTCGGTAATCAGCCACAATATGCCGGTAGGCTTCGCAACAACGGTCGGTTCCGCTCTTGTGGTCGGCAGAAGTCATCACTACTTTTCCTCCGAACCCTACAACCCGGTCGTATATCCGCTGATCGTCCGTTGCGACAAAAGCGTCTTGTGAAACCAACTGTGCTTTTTCTACCACATGCTGGATCATCGGTTTACCACCGATCTCAGCCAAAGGTTTACCCGGAAAACGAGTCGATGCATAACGCGCCGGAATCAAAATTAAAACATTCATTCAATTATTCTTTAGCCGGTTCACGCCCCTCTTTTTTTGTCATTTGGCAATTGCCATTGAATATCACTCCCGGTTCGATCGAGAGTACAGATGAAACAATATTTCCAATCACTTTGGCGGACGATTTCAGTGAAACCGTCCCGGAAGCTTGTATATCACCAAGTACAACCCCCAATACGTCTACATTGCAGCAATCGATGTTGCCTTCAATCTTGGCCGTATTACCAACCACTAATCTCCCTGAAGTAATGATCTTACCTTTTATGATTCCGTCGATCCGGATATCGTTCTTTGTTTTTATATCACCTACAATAACCGTACCTTCGCACAACAAATTGACAGCATTTCCAGGATTCTCTTTACCCATAATAATCACCTTAATTTATTTCGACGCTTTTTTAATTTCAATCCTTTCCTGATGGTTGCACCAAGCGTTATTTCGAGTGTATCTGTAATCAAGCCACCTTCGATCACAGCATCTCCTCCCATAACAGTTTTACAGGCCACACATACATTACCTGTAATAGTGCCGTTGATATATAATTCATCGCAATCCACATCTCCGTCGACCTTCCCCCCTTTGTTTATGATCACCAGTTTTCCGGCATGTACATTTCCTTGAATCATACCATCCAGGTATACACTCTTATCGGTCTTCAAATTACCGTCAATTCTGGTATTTTCCAGTATCCGGTTCCCCTCATATTCAATATCAAAACGTTCCTGATTCATAAACTATAAATTCACATCGAAGATATAACAAGTAATTGAAATATAAAAGCGACTTACACGGCTTTTTTTAGCTCCCCCAAAAATTCGTTTTTTCTGTAGTTACAAGGGGTACAGGAGTTAAGTCTACACTTCGTCCGATCAACTGCCGGCATTAAAAGGTTTTAATTATGGACTTTATAAACTTCTTTGGCTATAAAAAAACCGGCTTGAAAATTCAAACCGGTTTTCCATATCCTTTTTCCAACTTTACTTCTTGGGATCGTAAGCCCATTTCAGCCAGATAGCTCCCCAGGTAAATCCCGCACCGAACGCTGCGAGAATCAGATTATCTCCCTTGTGTAACTGATTTTCCCATTCGTACAGGCACAATGGAATCGTTGCAGAAGTGGTATTTCCGTATTTCTGGATATTCACCATAACTTTAGAAGGATCGAGTCCCATACGATCGCCGGTAGCAGAGATAATACGCAGATTTGCCTGATGGGGCACCAACCATGCGATATCGTCGGCGGTCAGGTGATTTTTTTCCATAATTTCTGCTGCGGTATCGGCCATTTTCGTTACGGCATGTTTAAATACGAACTGGCCATCCTGAAAAATAAAATGTTCACGGTTAGTAACCGTTTCTATGGAAGGAGGATTCAGCGATCCACCGGCTTTCATATACAAATGGTCGCGTCCCATACCATCCGAGCGCAGGATGTGATCCATCACACCAAGCTCTTCTGCTGTCGGTTCGAGCAATACAGCTGCAGCAGCATCACCAAACAACGGACAAGTCTTACGATCCGTATAATCGGTGATCACGGACATTTTCTCACATCCGACAAATACCACTTTTTTATATCTACCACTTTCTACATACTGAGTAGCAGTAACCAAGCCAAAAAGGAATCCGGAACAACCTGCATTCAAATCAAATCCGAAAGCATTCTTCACTCCAACCATATCGGCAATAATCTGCGCATTAGCAGGGAAATGCATATCCGGTGTCACTGTGGCACAAATCAACAAATCTACTTCTTCCGGTTTGGTTCCGGTTTTCTCGAACAGATCTTTTACGGCTTGTGCACCCAGCCAGGCACTTCCTTTCGTCGGATCTTTTAAAATTCGTCTTTCTTTGATCCCTACCCGGGTCATGATCCATTCATCAGAGGTATCCACCATCTGGCTCAATTCCTCATTGTCGAGGATATAGTCGGGATAATATGCCCCTACTCCGGTTATTATGGCTCTCAGCCTATTCGTTTGCATAACTATAAATTTAAATCAGAGATTACCCCCGCACACGCAAGGGTAAGTTTCATGAATTATATAAACAACCATAGCCCCCTTGGGCTTAGGAGGCTGGCTGTGTATGATTCTAAAACAATCCTTTTCGTGTCAAGATTATGCTACTACTGCTTTCTCAATAGCCAACTTTCCTCTGTAATATCCACATTCAGGACATACTGTATGATACTGTACAGCAGCACCACAGTTAGAACACTTAGCAATAGCGGTTACCGTAATCGCATCATGCGTTCTTCTCTTATTTCTTCTCTGTTTTGAGGTTCGATGTTTCGGATGTGCCATTTCTTTATTATTTATTTAGTTATTAATTAATTTTTTCAATTCATTCCATCTCGGATCTATTGGTTTATCATCTTCTTCTATCACATATTCATGCAACACTTCCTGCATATCTTCGTCGCATTCTCCTTCGGGATGCACTACCCGCATCGGGTAATTCAACATATAAGTTTCATAAAGATACGAACTTACATCCAAATAGTCATCCTCCGGCGACAATATTATATAATCATCTTCGTTCCCTTCTTCCCGTCCGTTTTGTTTTACATACAAATTCATAACACCGGACACCGGAAGATTTACTTCTCCTAAACATCTGTCGCAGGTTGCTTTTACCATTCCTTCGATCGTTATACGTACTTCCATTAAAAGTGAACTCTTCACGATCAGGACGGTAGCTTTGACTTCTCCCCGGGTTCCTTTCGTTGCTTCAAAACAATCGAAGAATCCCTCATCCATGATGAACTCAAAAGAGTGTTTTCCCTCTCCTAATCCTCTGAATGCTATCTTATATTCTCTCAATCTATCCACAAGCCTTGACGTAAAACGGCGCAAAGATAATACAAAAACTAAAAACAAAAAACGAAAGGCTAAAAAAAAGACAGAGTTAACTAAATTAACATTGAGCTGTTCGAAAATACATTATCTATATTTCCCGCTTTCTTCCATCATACTCAGATAGCTCACATAACGGCTCTCACTGATTTCGTCTTGCTCCACAGCTTCCAACACAGCACAACCGGGTTCATGGGTATGGGTGCAATTATAAAAGCGGCATTCTCCGGACTTCGCGAATATTTCCGGGAAAAAATGCGACAACTCCTCTTTTTTCAAATCGATAATTCCAAAACTTCGTAATCCCGGAGTATCGATAATGAAACCGCCCTGTTTCAATGGAAACATTTCAGCAAAAGTGGTGGTATGCTTCCCCGAATCGTGGGCATCCGAAATTCCTGCAGTTTTCAGGTCCAAGCCAGGCTCAATGCAATTGACTAAAGAAGATTTCCCCACTCCCGACAAGCCGGAAAGCACGGTGATCTTGTCTTTCAGTAAACTCCGGATTTCATCGACGTGTTCACCGGTTTCCGCCGATACGGCATAACAAGGATACCCGATTTTACGGTAAATCACCGTCAATCCCCCTAACATTGCCTGATCTTCGGCATCATACAGATCCGTTTTATTAAAAACCAGTACGGCAGGAATATTATAAGCTTCTGCAGTTACCAAAAAACGATCGATAAATACGGTAGAAGTCACCGGATGATTAACAGTCACCACCAACAAAGCCAAATCGACATTTGCTGCAATAATATGCGACTCTTTGGACAAATTCGTCGATCTACGGATAATATAATTACGTCTCTTTCCTATTGCCGTAATAACATAGCCTTCACTTCCTTCTTCCAATTCCACCTCATCTCCGACAGCTAACGGATTGGTCGTTCGGATTCCTTCCATCCGGAATTTCCCCCGAATACGGCACTGCACCATATTCCCTTCCTCCAATCTTACCCAATACCAACTACCGGTCGATTTTACGACAATTCCTCTTTTCATCTTTTTCGTCCAAAATTATCATTTTATACCTGCAAAGCTATAAAAATAAACCTATTTTTGCGTCGACAAACGAATCAATTGTTATCGCTCTATGAAATTAGTATTTGCAACGAACAACAAGCATAAGCTGGAAGAGATCAGCCATTTATTAGAAGGCGAAGCCGAAATCGGCTCGCTTGCGGAAATCGGTTGCCAGGAGGATATCCCGGAAGATCACGACACTCTGGAAGAAAATGCCTTGCAAAAAGCCCGATACATCAAAGAACATTACGGGTACGACTGTTTTGCGGATGATACGGGGCTTGAAATCGAAGCACTGGATAAGCGTCCCGGTGTATATTCTGCCCGCTATGCCGGTCCTGCAAAAGATTCTGTCGAAAACATGAAGAAAGTACTTCGCGAAATGGAGGGGATATCCGATCGGAAAGCTTGTTTCCGTACGGTTATCGCTTTAATTCAAGGAAAAGAAGAGCACCTGTTCGAAGGAAGGGTAGACGGCAAAATATTAACCGCCCAACAAGGAGAAGCCGGTTTCGGATATGACCCGATTTTTCAACCCGAAGGGTTCGACCTCAGTTTTGCTGAAATGCCTATGGACGAAAAAAATAAAATCAGCCATCGGGGAAGAGCTATTCAGCAATTAATCGCATTTTTGAAAGAGCAACACAACAAGTGAAAACTCAAAAATGGAAATTGTTCAGGGAATCATATTAAAAACCAGCCCTTACTCGGAAACTCAGAAAATTATCCGAATCTATACGAAAGAAAAGGGGTATCTGTCCATGATATCCCCTTCTGTCGTATTCAAAAGAAAAACCAAAACTGTCCATCTCCTGCAAATCAGCGAGATCGAATTTTTCGAGAATGAAAAGAGCGATTTGCACAAACTCCGTCAAATCTCTCCGATCATCAACCTGCCCGAGTTATATTTCGATATTTTCAAGATGAATATCCTTTTGTTGTGGGGAGAAATTCTGAACCTGATTTTAAAAAATGAAGGGAAAAATGAAGAGTTGTTCGATTACCTGACCCATTCCATCGAATACCTGAACTCGACCCATAACGACATCGGAAACTTTAACCTTTATTTTCTCTATCGTCTGGCCGGTTTTATCGGTTTTCGGATCAACACTTCTTCATGGCAGGAGAATTACGTTTTCAATATCAACGACGGGAGCTTTTATCCTTCCGATCCGGCCACTCCGTATATTTCGGGACCGAATACCGCTAAAATCATTTACCAGCTATGTACTTGTCCTCTGGCCGAAATAAAAGCCATTCCTCTCAACCGGCAATCGCGCAATATTCTATTGGATGTTATCCTGCTTTTTTACAGCATCCATCTGAATATCAATTTCAATATTAAAAGTATACAGGTTATCCGGGAAGTTTTTGCCTGAACATTCCCGATATTTCCCCAACAGTCGATAGAAAAATACCCTTCGTCTATAATATTTGGTCAAATAAAAAAAAGAAATAAACTTTGAAGTTGAGAAATTGTCTTAAAGTTCAGAGTGTTGTTAAAAAAAATGTTATTTCCCCGTCTGATTGGAAAGAATATTTTAAATATTTTATAAAATGAGAATATTGCAGTACAAAGTTAACATCTTTTATTATATTTATAGTCAAGATTTGCAAGTAGAACTTTAAAAACAGGAATATGAATATCAAAATCCAAGATTTGACCAAGGTTTACCCGGATGGTCATAAGGCGTTAAACGGCTTGAACCTGAATATAGAACCCGGCATGTTCGGTTTACTGGGGCCTAACGGAGCAGGTAAAACGACGTTGATGCGGATTATGACTCTTTTGCAAAATCCCTCTTCAGGTACTATTTTTTTCGATGATTACGATATTTTGCGCGATCGTAAGGCTATTCGTTCTGTTTTAGGCTATCTACCTCAGGATTTCCGTTTTTTCGAAAAACTAAAAACCTGGGAATTTCTAGACTACGGGGCAGGACTGGCGGAATAAAAGGCACCCGGAAAAGGTCGGAAATCGTCGATGAGATGCTGAGAAAGGTCGGTTTGTATGAAGTCAGGGACCGTTGGGCTAACCGGTTGTCGGGTGGTATGAAAAGACGTCTTGGGATTGCACAGGCGATCATCGGTAATCCGAAAGTCATCATCGTCGATGAACCGACGACAGGTCTGGACCCGGAAGAACGAATCCGGTTCAGAAATATCCTTTCGGAAGTCAGTGATAAAGATGTCATCATTATCTTATCCACTCACATTGTGGGGGATATATCCAGCACCTGCAAAAAACTGGCCTTACTGAACAAGGGAGAATTGAAATTCGAAGGTTCTCCGGACGATATGATTGAATTAGTCCGGGGGAAAGTATGGGAAATCTTCGTTACCGACCCTGAATTGCAGCAAATCAAGGAAAAATATCCGATCATTTCTACTATTCCTTCGGAAGGAGGCTGGGAGATCCAAATCGTAACCGAAAAATTGGAAGGTTTCGACGGCAAAGCCATTATCCCCAATATCGAACATGCTTACGTCTATTTTATGGACTATCTGCTAAAGGATAAAATGGAAATGTATAGCGAAAAAATCGGTGGAGACCTATTTAATTAATAATGTATTAATGTTTTGATATGAATTTAAACCATATAAATGTTATTGCCCGATACGAAGTAAAACTGGTGAAACGAAGCTGGTTGTTTCGTATTTTTGCCATACTCGCGCTGCTATTCATCTCTGCCATTATGTTGGGTTATCAAACCGGTATCGTCAACCGGATGGATAATCTTTGGCCGAGAATCGCCGTTTCTTCACTGATGCCATTCTGTAACACTTATTTTTATAATATCGCTCAATCGGTCATCGTCGTATTTCTGGCCGGCAGCTTCCTGAAAAGAGACAAAAAACTCGATACCGCCGAAGTCATCTATGTCCGGCCGATGAGTAATGCCGACTATATTGTCGGTAAGACCTGGGGTATTGTAAAGGTTTTCATTACACTGAACATTATCACCTTATTATTTACGGCTTTTTTAAACATACTGATCAATAAATCTCCGTTCGATCTGTTTCCATATCTATTCTATTTATTGACGATTTCGGTACCTTCCCTGTTGTTTGTCCTGGGCTTATCCTTTACGGCCATGTGCATCCTTAAAAATCAGGCGGTCACTTTCATCGTAATGCTGGGAATTATCGGAACTGTTTTCTTTTATCTGACCGATACGCTATATGGGGTATTCGATTTCTTCGGAGTAAATATCCCGGCCATATTTTCAGATGTCACGGGACATGCCGATCTCCGGCTTTTTTTACTCCAGCGGTTTTCTTATCTACTGGCAGGAATCGGCCTGATCAGCATGACCATCGCTCTGGTGAAACGTCTGCCTCACAAACCGTGGAAAATAGCTGTCGTATATACTTTTAGCTCACTATTTCTATTGGCAGCCTGTCTCGGAGGATTGTTATACATCCTGCATTATAATCATCAGCTCGATCTCCGTCATCAGTACATCATGACATTCGATAAATATGCAGATGTCCCGCATGTCGACTTGCTGGTCAACGATATTTCGGTTACTCCTCAAGGATACAGACTAGCAGGAAAGAGTACGGTAAAAGTAGCCAATAACAATGCAAAGCCTCTGGATAAAATTATTTTTTACCTTAATCCGGAGCTAACGGTTACCTCTGTAGAAATGGCCGGGAAAAACCTGCTCTTCCGAAGAGATCACCAGGTTATCGAAGTAGATCAACCCATCCAGCAGCAAGAAGAGCTTACGTTGACGATCAACTATGAAGGGAAAATCAGTGAAAATATTTGTTATACCGATGTCCTGACAGAAGATTACCTGGATACTAAAGTCCCGCAGGTATTCTGGCGTTTCGGTAAACGTTATGCATGGCTGAGTAATACCTTTACCCTATTGACTCCCGAATGTATCTGGTATCCGGTAACCATCGCCCCCGTTAACCCGGGAGCTCCGTACAATGTCAGGAAGAATTTCACAGACTATACACTTACCGTTCATTATGAAGGCGACAAGACCGTTTTGTCACAAGGCAAAAGTAAGATCGACGGCCCGGCAATCACCTTTACGAACGCCACCGCCTTGCCCGGAATCAGTCTAACCATCGCCGATTATGATAAAAAGGCTTTACGGGTAGATTCCACGGATTACGAGATCTATTACTTTAAAGGCCACGATTATTTTTCAAAATACTTCGAACCCTTATCCGATACCTTGCCCGGAGTCATTCGGGAAGTAAAAAACAGCCTGGAAATAGAGAAAGACCGGGATTATCCTTTCGGAAAATTTGTCTTAGCCGAAACCCCGGTACAATTTGCCACTTATGCCCGTAACTGGAAAGGTTATACCGAATATGTCATGCCTGAAATCCTCTTCGTCCCGGAACGAGGAATTTCTCTAGGCCAGGATTTTGAGGCAGAAAGAAGACGGATGAATGAATGGGGACGGCATGGGGGCCCTATGGACGAGATGGAACAAAATATTTCCCTCTTCAATCGTTTCGTGAGCTCTTTAACCTCCGAAAACAGCCAAAATGGCTGGAATCCGGACAATAAACTGATCAATAAATCCAATATCACTCCGATGTTGTTCGGACATACGAACTACATCAGCTCTCCCGAATATCCGGTAATCGACATCGCAGTCAACAACATGATGAATACTTCTTCCGATCAGGGCTTCCGTTTCTGGGGAGGTATCATCAACGACAAACAGCGAGCCAACCTCTATCTGGAATCACATAGTTTCGAGACAGCGATCGGAGATACCGAACTGAAGCCGGAAATTTTCTATGAATTGCTGAAATTGAAAAGTGCAGCATTGAATAACTATATCACTTCCCGGATCACACAGGAAGATTTCAATCAATTCCTAAAGGCATTTTTTACTAGCCGTCAGTTCCAGAATATACCGTTCGATACACTCCGATACGAAATAGAGAAGAGGTTCGGGATTCGGTTGTCCGATTTTATCGACACCTGGTATACGGCCTCCCATACCCCGACCATCTATATCAAGGATGTGGATGCCAATCAAATTGTGTTGGATGAGTTTACCAAATACCAAATTAAATTCAAGGTCAACAATCCCTCCGACATAGATGCTATCATCAGTACGGAAGTCATGCAAGGCGGAGGAGGCGGTATGCGGCGGGGAGGCGGTATGAGTTTTGAAACGGAGAAGAAAAATTACATTATTCCGGCCGGAGAAGCCCGGGAAATCAAGATTATCAGTGACGAGCGTCCGGCCAATATTTCGATAAATACCAATATTTCACACAACCTACCGACATCGCATAATTTCAATTTTTCTAAAATCGACAATACGATCAGCGATACTACTTCGGGAATTTATCCGATAAACCCGGATGTCTTCAAGCCGAATCCGAATGAAATCATTATCGACAATGAGGATCCGGGATTCAGGACGATCGCCTCGAATAACCGGCATAAACTGAAGGATCTTTTCAAGAAAAAAGATGACGAAAAGTATAAGAATTTTATGCCCTGGTGGATGCCTTCCCAATGGACGGCCATAGCCGCCGACTATTGCTACGGTGAAACGATAAACTCTGCGGTTTATAAAAATAAAGGCAGTGGGGCCAATGCCGTAGAATGGAAAACGGAAATCCCTAAAGACGGTTACTACGAGGTGTCCATCTGGAATGCAAAAATGTCGGGCAGAATGTTTTTTATGGACAGACGCCGCGGTCGTCACAAAGAGGAACGTAATCAGACTTATACCATCCAATACGATAAAGAGAAAGAATCGGTGACACTGGACCTGGATGAAGAAACCGAAGGATGGGTTTCGATCGGGAATTTCTATCTACCTCAAGGAGAAGTCATCATCACTTTGACAGATAAAGTTTCCGGAGATTACGTCATTGCAGACGCCGTTAAATTTACAGCCACAGAAGAATAATAAACGAATAACCCGATAAACGCAGACAATATGCTTAAACAAACTTTGGTCCTCGGTCTTTTAACCCTCAGCGGGTTATATAGTGCGCATGCACAGGAAGTACTTACACTCGAAAAAGCATTGAACACGGCTTTCGAACACAGTCCTTCACTGATTCAAAGCAAACTCAGCCTCGAGCAACGTCAATTGAATCTAAAAGCTCAGGATGCTTCCCTGAAATCACAATTTTCATTGGATGTCACTCCTTTCAGGTATACCCGTAACAACCAATACGATAATTTCAACAGTAAATGGTATGCCAACGAGACCAAAATGTCATCGGCTTCATTCGGTATCACGCAACCCATAAAATGGACAGACGGAACCATCTCTCTATATAATGACTTTTCCTGGCAGGACGCTTCCAACAGGACTTCCGGTGGCAACAATACCTCCTTCAACCATAATCTGTCTTTACGTATTTCGCAGCCTTTGTTCACTTATAACAGGACAAAGATGCAGCTCAAAGAACTGGAATATGCACTCGAAAATGCCAAAATCAGTTATGCCCTCCAACAATTAAGTATCGAAAAAAACGTCACCAGCCAATTTTACGATGTATATCAAAAACAAAAGGATCTGAACATCTCCCGGGATGAATACAACAACCAGAAACAAAACTACGATATCATCAAAAATAAGGTCGAAGCCGGGCTGTTAGCCAAAGAAGAACTTTATCAGGCGGAAGTCAATCTGGCGAACAGTGAATCCACTGTATATTCGAAAGAGATCAGTTTTGAAAATGCGAAAGACAATTTCAAGCTTTTACTGGGAATGTCGCTGGATGAAGATATCGCGATACTGTTCGACAATAATATTCCGACAGTCGATGTCAATATTAACGATGCAGTTAAATACGCCCTGGATCAACGCATGGAAATCCGCCAAAAACAGATTACCCTGGAACAGGATGTATTTTCGATTATCCGGACAAAAGCAGAAAGCGAATTCAAAGGTGATTTAAGTGTCCGGGTAGGTATGGATGCCCTGGCTGGAAAAGTAAAAAATATGTACGACAAGCCCACCGACAACGAAGAGATTGGCGTAACCCTCACCATTCCGATCTTCGATTGGGGGGCTAAAAAGGCAAAAGTAAAATCCAGCCAACTGGCTATGGAATCGGACGAAATCAGCCTCGAAGAACAGAAAAAAGAGATTGTCATCGATGTCCGCCAGATTTGCCGTAACCTGCCGACGCTGATCCGTCAAATCGAAATCAAAAAGAAAAGCATTGAAAATGCGGAACGTACCTATGAAATCAATCTGGAAAAATATCGCAACGGTAATCTGACCGGTATGGACTTACAACAGTTCCAAAACCAGTTGACTACTGCCAAACAAGATTATACGAGCGCTATTATCAGCTACAAAATCGAGCTCTTGAACCTGAAAATCCAAACCCTTTGGGATTTTGAAACCCATAAAAGTTATTTACCTGTAGATCTATTGAAATAAAATAACCCTATAAGTCCGTTAACAAGTAAAATCACGATAATCATGAATAAGAATTTTAAAATCCTGGGAGCTGTTATGTTAGGATTCATGTCGTTTTCCTGTAATAACAATCAGGGAAATAACTCTTCTGAAGCCACTACCCCAGTATGGGTCGAGGACGTACAACTCAGAAACATTGAGGAATATATTACAACAACCGGAACAGCAAAGGCAGCTAAAACGATAGAAATAAAATCGGAAACCAACGGAGCTTACTACTTACAGAAAAATCCGAAAACCGGTCGTCCTTATCAGCTGGGTGACATCGTCGAAGCCGGAGCTGTCATCATCCGTCTGGAAAATAAGGAATATGAAAACAACGTGCAGTTGGAAAGTAAGAAATTACAAATCCAGATCACCGAGAAGGAATGGGAAGGTCAGAAAATCCTGCTCGAGAAAGGCGGAGCAACCGAAAAAGACGTAAACAACGCTGAAAACTCTTATATCAATGCGAAATTAGCTTTGGAAAACGGTTATATCACTTTAGAAAAACTGAGTATCAAAGCTCCGTTCAAAGGAGTTATCGTCAATCTTCCTTATTATACTCCGGGGGTAGAAGTCGCTTCCGGTAGTGTGATGGTCGGCCTGATGGATTATAGTAAAATGTATGTAGAAACCCAATTCCCTGAAAACACATTGACCAAACTGAGAATCGGACAGCAAGTACATATCACCAATTACAATATCAAATCGGATACTTTAAGAGGCATACTGACTCAGTTATCTCCGGCCATCAACGAAGAAACCCGTACCTTCTCGGGGTATATCGAAATCGATAACCCGGATTTAAAACTTCGTCCGGGTATGTTCGCCAAAGCAGATATCGTCACAGTACGGAAAGACTCTGTCATCTCTATTCCCAAAGATATCATTAAAAACCGCCGGGGAGGTAAATTAGTATATACGGTCGACAGAAACAGTGCCGAAGAAAAAGTCATCCATACCGGTATCAGTGACGATAAATACATCGAAGTAGAAAAAGGACTCGAAGCCGGGGACAAGATCGTCGTGAAAGGTTACGAATGGTTACGTAACCGGAGCAAAGTAAAAGTGATGAAGTAACTGTATTCACGACAGTCTGAAAAATTCTTTGTCGGTAAACGTCCAAATTGGTAAACGATTAAATTATGGGAATTACAAAATTTGCAGTAAAATACCCGGTCAGTGTATTAATGATCACACTGGGGGTATGTCTGCTAGGAATCATATCATACAATAAATTGGGAACAGATTTATTTCCCGATTTAAAAAATCCGGCTTTATATATCGATTTGCAAGCCGGTGAGCGTCCACCTGAAGAGATCGAAAAACAGTTTGTAGAAAAAATAGAAGCTATGGCAGCACGCCAGGAAGGTGTGAAAGACGTCAGTAGCAGCAGTAAGGTAGGAGGAGCCACGATTACGGTGGAATACGACTGGGATCAGGATATGGATGCCGCCTTTTTGGATTTGCAACGCAGCATGTCTCAAATCGCTCAGGACGAAGAAATCACTTCCCTGAATGTTTCCCGCTACGATGCCAATGCCACGCCGGTCATGATCATTTCCATGAGCCATAAAGAAATCAAGGATATGAACGAACTCCGGAAAATAGCAGAAAACTATATGCGGAGCGAACTGGTCAGACTGGAAGGTGTGGCCGATATCCGACTCAACGGCCAGGAAAATGCTTTTGTGGAGGTCAAAACCGACTCTTATATGCTGGAAGCTTTCAACCTGACTGCCGAAACGATCGCGTCGAAAATAGAAAGTATGAACCGGAATGTTTCGGGAGGTACCATTGTAAACGACGACATCCAATATACGGTAAAAGGGGTGAATTTATTAAAAGACCTGGAAGATATCGGGAATATTATCGTTGCTTTCAAAACCCCCGGTAGTACCGACAGCGAGTCGGGGAACAGCTCTACCGTGAAAGCTCCGGTATACCTGAAAGATGTTGCCAAAATCGAACTAAAAAATAAAGATCCTGAAAATCTGGTGCGCTACGATGCCGAACGTAGTCTGAGTATCAGCGTCTACAAAGAGAATAAATACAATACGGTGAAGGCAGTTGAAAATATCACTGCCAAACTGGAAGAATTGCAGAAAAGTATGCCCGGTTATGAATTTCACGTCATCAGTAACCAGGGAGATTTTATCGGAGCTTCGATCGGGGAGGTCAAGGATTCTGCCGTTATGGGTATTTTATTGGCCATGCTGGTATTGTACGTTTTCCTGCGCCGCATCAATACAACCTTGATCGTCAGTGTTTCTATTCCGGTGTCCATCATCGCTACGTTCAATTTGATGTACTTCAACGGATTGACGATCAATATCATGACACTGGGGGGATTAGCCCTGGGAGCCGGCATGTTGATCGATAATGCCATTGTTGTCATGGAGAATATTTTCCGGAATCTGGAAAACGGCCTTTCCCCCAAGGAAGCGGCTATCAAAGGAGCTTCGGAAGTTTCAGGGGCTATCACGTCTTCAACCCTCACGACCATAGTGGTATTCTTACCTATCGTTTACATCCAGGGAGCTGCCGGAGAACTTTTTAAAGAACAGGCCTGGACCGTTTCGTTCTCTCTATTGTCTTCTCTTTTTGTTGCGGTATTGTTAATCCCGATGTTAGCTTCACAATATGTGAAAGCACCTGCCAAAAATCAGGCTTCTTTAAAAATCAAAGGATACGGTCAGTTTGTCGGTAAACTTTTGAAACACCGGTACGCTGTCGTCCTGGCCGCGTTAGTGGTCATGATCGGAAGTTACCTGCTGCTCCCGTTGATCGATAAAGAATTTATGCCTAAAGCAGATTCCCGGGAATTTTCGACTTACATCACTCTGGAGCCGGGAACCCGTCTGCAAAGCACGGATAATGCGGCCGCTACCATCGAAAATATGATTATAGAGTTGGCAGGAGACGATCTGGAATGGATTTTTACTCAGGTTGGACCTTCGACAACAACCGAAAGCCAAACGACTAGCGGGAAACTCGAAGGCGAAAATCAGGCAGAGGTAAAAGTCAAATTGAAAAACAAAGCCAAAGCCGATGCAGATTATATTATCAGTAATCTGAGTCATAATTACACGATTCCCGAGGGCGTGGAAATATCGTTCGAAAAGGAACAATCTGCCTTACAAAGCATCCTCGGAACGGAAGGAGCTCCTGTAATTATCGAGATTAAAGGGGAGGAACTGGAAATGATCGACGAACTCAGCACGGAGGTGAAGGAGAAAATAGCCTCTATCCCCGGACTCTACGATATCAAAACTTCTATGGAACAAGGAGCTCCGGAAGTCAACATCTCTATCGACCGGTTGAAAAGCGGGATTTACGGGGTAGATATCGCTTCGGTGGCCAGTCAGATAAAAGAAAAGCTGAACGGGAAGACGGCCAGCAATTTCGAATCCGAAGGTGAACCGATCGATATCGAAATCAAAGTACCGGAAGTATCGCTCGATGAATTGCAAAATGTTGAAATCGTACAAGGAGAAAAGAAATATCGTCTGGGTGAGATTGCAGAGGTTTCGATTACGACAGCTCCGAAAGAAATCAACCGTAGCAACCAAAACCGGATCGGTAAAGTCACCGCAATGCTCGAAAAGGGCTATACATTAGGCAGTGTCACTCCGGAAATCAAAGCACAGTTGAAAGATATCCAATTCCCTGCTAAATATTCAGCACAAATTACCGGAGAAGAAGAGAAACGGGCCGAATCGTTTCAAGGTTTGTCCTTTGCTCTGATACTATCTATCGTATTGGTATATATGGTGATGGCTTCTCAATTCGAATCCTTGCGTCATCCGTTTACCATCTTGCTGACGATCCCGTTGGCCGGAGTAGGCTGTATTTACGCATTTTTGCTAGCCGGAGCCTCTTTGAATATGATGGCTTTTATCGGTATCATCATGCTGGCAGGTATAGCCGTCAACAACTCCATCTTACTGGTAGATGCAGCCAACAGGCTCAAGGCAGAAGGATTCGCTCTGACAGAGGCCATAAAAGGAGCTGCCCAACAGCGTATCCGCCCGATCATCATGACCAGTCTGACTACTATCCTGGCTTTATTGCCGATGTGTTTCGGATTCGGAGAGGGTGCTTCACTGCGATCCCCTATGGCTTTGGCGGTGATCGGCGGTCTGTTCACTTCTACCCTGATGACATTAGTAGTGATCCCGTGTGTTTACTACATTTTTGACAAAAAAGTCAAAAACGTAGAGAAGATTTGAAAGGCATTTTCGAGCTTTTGACATTTTTGATTCTAAATAAGAAAAAATGAACAAACTAATAAATCGTAAAGTACTGATTTCGATGATCTTCATCGGTTTGACCATGATGGGGTTGTTTTCGTACAGGTACTTACTGATGGAATTATATCCGGATGCGGAGTTCCCCTCCCTGAATGTAACTATTTCCACCAAGACCGAGCTGGATCCGAAGTACATCGAGAGTCAGGCAGCTATTCCGGTAGAAGGCGTAATCAGCGGCTTGGAAGGCGTCGAGGATATAACGACATTGATTTCCAATAGGAACGCCCGTATCACTGTTTCCTTTACCAAAAATACAAATGTCAAATATGCTTACCTGAAGCTGGAAGAAAAAATCAAAGCGATCACCAAAAGTATTCCGGAAGACTTCACCATCCAGGTCAATAAAGCCGGTAGCGGAATGGCCAGTGATCAGTTTATGACTCTACAGATTCTGGGAGACGACGATGTCGATTATGTCCGGAATATCACCGATATCGACATTGCTCCCATCCTTGAAAGTACGGATGGAATAGCCTCGGTCACGGTCATGGGCGGACGTCAGAAGAGCATCGAAATCCTTCTCGACGATGAAAAATGCAAAGCGCTCAATATCACCGCATCACAAGTCAGCTCACTGATCGGCAAGAATATGTCTGAAAAGACCTTCGCCGGTTCGGTATTTCAGGATAACAAACGTTTTTTTGTCAACGTTACGGCAGAATATCTCGCGACAGAAGACCTGGGAAACATCGTTGTATCCGAAGGTCCGGTATTGTTGAAAGACATCGCCGACATCAATTTCGGCATTAAAGAAGAAGAATCCTATTCGCGGGTGAATGGGAAAGAAGTTATCACCTGTGTTATTTCCAAATCTCCGCTGGTCAATATCATCGATCTTTCACAGCGGGTACGGGAAGAAATCGCCCAGTTGAATGAAGAACTGGCTACCAAAGGAGTTTCTATCAAAGTCGATACGGACACAGCCGAAACGATGAGTGAAAACATCAACACCATCATCAATCTGGGTTTGACCGGAGCGATTCTGGCTATTTTCATTCTCTACCTGTTTTTGCGAAACTTCAAGATCGTCACTTTCATTGCCGTGGCAATCCCCATTTCGGTATTCTCTGCTTTTTATTTCTTTTACTTTTTCGGTATCAGTATCAATACACTGACTTTAACGGGTATAGCCCTCGCTGTGGGCATGTTGTTGGATAATTCGGTCGTCGTCATGGAGAATATCTTCCGGTTGCGTGCGATCGGAGTCAATAGTCAGGAAGCAGCGGTAAGGGGCACTCAGGAGGTGGCCAAAGCGGTTATCGCCGCCACTCTGACTACGATCACTGTATTTCTTCCTTTCCTGTTTTCAGACGATTTTATCCTGAAGCTGATCGGTGAACATATCGGCGTGTCGATCATCACGACTCTTATCCTGTCGTTGGCCGTGGCTTTGCTACTGATTCCTATGGCCGTCAATCAATTCATGAAAGGCCAGGGCGACCGGGTAAATTTCAGTACATTATCGATTCATAGCCGGCCGGTACAGATTTATATCGCTTTACTGAAAATGTGCCTGCGCAAACCGGCAGCAGTCGTATTTACTGCGATATTGGTATTGATCGTCACGGTAGCTTTATCTTTGACACTGACCATGAATACGTTAAAAGAAATCGAAGCCGATACGTTCAATGTCTATATGACTTTCCCCAATGGGAATACCCTCAACCAGACAGACGAAACGATAAAAGCTTATGAAGAACGCTTGAACGATATCCAGGAAATCGAACAATACAGTACAAAGATCTATTCCACGGATGCCAGTGTCACCATCAAACTAAAAGAGGACTTCGAAAAGATCAACAAAAAAACACTGAACGAACTCAAGAGTACGATTCTATCCCTCTCCGATGGGTTAAGAGTCAGCGATATCAGCCTCGAAGCTATCGAGAGCAGCGAGAACTTCCGGGGTGGTGGCAGTTCACTCATGGGAGGTGCCGACCAACTGATGAAAAAAATGGGTATGGGTACCCAAACGGAAAAAATTGTCATCAAGGGCCAGGATTTCGAAAAAATGGCTAACCTGGCCGAGTTGCTCAAATTCCAATTGGAAGAATTGGACAATATCAGCTATTCATCGGTCAGCTCATCCCGGGGAAAACCCGAAGCCAGGATCATGTTCGACCAATATCTGATGGGAATCAATGATGTAACTCCGAATAATGTCGTCACCGAGCTCAATAATTTCGCCCCCCAAAATACGACTTCGATCAAATACAAAGCGGGAGATCAGGAGTACGATATCATCATCAAAGACAAACGGCTAGCCGAGAAAAAAGAAGAAGAAAACCAGGATCCGGTACGTACGCTGGAAGACTTGCGCAATATGCAAGTCACCAACACGAATAATTCCCTTACCGAATTACGTAGCTTCAGTAATATCAACCTTACCCGGGGACAAGGAAACATAAACCGGGTCAACCAGGATAAAGAAATCACGGTGAACTACCGGTTCAATTCCGATGTAAACGAATCGAAGAATATTCTGGAAGCCGCAAGGACAGAGATAGACGAACTGGTGCAGAATACCGATATTCCTACCGGCATCGCTGTCGAGGTGGTACATGAAGAGGACGAAACCAGAGAATTCACTTTTCTGATTCTGGCTGCTTTTGTGATCATTTACATGATCCTGGCGTCTGTTTTCGAATCACTTACAGCCCCGATCGTATTGATGTTCGCTATTCCCCTGGCTGCCATCGGTTCCTTACTGGCCTTATTGTTTACCAGCAATTCGTTGATGAATGCCAATGTATTGATCGGTGTCATTATCCTGATCGGTATCGTCGTCAACAACAGTATCATCCTGATCGACTACACTTCGCAATTGCGGCGACAGGGTAACCGTAAACCGCGAGCCCTCATCATCGCCGGAATCTCGAGGGTACGTCCTATCCTGATCACAGCCATCACCACCATCGTGGCCATGTTCCCGTTAGCCATGGGACAAGGAGAATTTGTATCAGGACTCGGAGCTCCTTTCGCCATCACGGTGATCGGAGGATTGACCATGAGTACATTATTGACCCTGGTGATTATCCCCACCCTATATTCCGGTTTGGAAGAAGCACTTCATCGGCTGCGTACCCAGAGTTTAACCCTGAAGATTATTCAACTCACCCTTTTGATCCTGGCAGTCATCGGTATAGTGATGATAACCGACTCGCTGATATGGCAATTGGGTTACTTTGTCGGAGCCATTATACTGATACCGGCAGCCACCTGGTTTATGGAGACTAGTCTGCGTCAGGCCAACAGCCGGATTATCCCTCCGGATCAGGAAATCCATATTTCAATCCGTAATCTGGTGAAGATCTACGGCCGTCCCAATGAATTTCAACGGGAATGGCAATCCGGCCAACGTGTACGGGAACGGCTGGGATTAAAGGAAGAATACCGGCAATGGTCGGATTTAAAACCTTTGGTATGGATGTTACCTATCACCGGCTTCCTGATTTATTTCACCTATTTCTATCAAACATTGACCTTCTGGGCCATCATTTTTGCCGTCTGCACCTGGATGTTGCTGACAAAATTGATTGCCATCGGAGGTGAATATTTTAAAGCTCATAAAATCAAAAGCTTGAGCTGGTGTATACGGGTATGCGGAATCTTCATTTATTACTTTTCGCCCTTGTTTACGCTCATATGGGCTTCTATAAAATTCTCGGATTCCGGCATGGCTATTTTACTCGGTCTCCTTTGGTATGTCGCTATAGTTGCCCGCTATTTATCGGACCGGATCCATAAATACAATATCAACATCGATATGATCGACGGTCGGTTCAGGGAATTGAAAAAAGGAGTATATAAGATCGCCACAAAAATTCCGATGATCGGATATAAGAAAAAACCGTTCAAAGCCTTGAACGCCGTCTCAATGGAGATCCATACCGGTATGTTCGGTTTGTTAGGACCTAACGGTGCAGGTAAAACCACCCTTATGCGTATCATCTGCGGCATATTCGAGCAGAGCTATGGAAAAATATTCATCAATGGCATCGATACCCAGAAAAAACGGGAAGAATTGCAGGGATTGATCGGTTATCTGCCTCAGGAATTCGGTACTTACGAAAACCTGACCTCCTGGGAGTTTTTGGAATATCAGGCTCTCCTGAAAGGAATTTATAATCCCAAAACCCGGAGCAAACGAATCACAGAAGTGCTCGAAGCGGTTCATATGTATGAAAACAAAGATAAAAAGATCGGAGGTTTCTCAGGAGGTATGAAACAACGGATCGGAATTGCACAGACTTTGCTGAACCTGCCCCGCATTCTGGTTGTCGATGAACCGACTGCCGGATTGGACCCCCGGGAAAGAATCCGTTTCAGAAATCTTTTGGTAGAATTGTCGCGCAACCGGATCGTTATTTTCTCTACCCACATTATCGAGGATATCGCCAGTTCCTGTAACCAGGTGGGTGTTATCAACAAAGGGTCGTTGAAATATCACGGAACTCCTTCCGAAATGGTGGAAATTGCTAAAGATGTGACATGGACTTTCGAAATTCCGGCCCGGGAATTTGTAAAATTGCCTTCCGACCTGTTATTGGTACATCATATCCGGAACGGAGAGAATATCAAAGTCAGGTGTCTGTCGGAGACCCAACCGGTTCCCAATGCCGTACATACTTCTCCTCTACTGGAAGACTCGTATCTGTGGTTGTTGAGGAATGTAAAATTAGCTAATCATGAAAATATCATCACTCAATAGACTTGTAAAGCCATGAAATATTACATCACTCCTATAGCAAAACTCGCCCGGTATAATATAAAGATTATCTTCGGCAATAAGTTTATGTATTTTATTCTCAGTGCCGTCGGTTTTTATATCCTGACGGTGGGGTTAAATCTTATTTCGGATTCGGAGATTACGATGGCTACCGGATACAGTATGTTATTAGTGCCTTCTATCCTATTGATCTTCTATCCGACCTGTTTCGGTATACAGAACGACCAGGATGCCAAAATCATAGAAATCATTTTCGGTATTCCGAACTATCGGTATAAAATCTGGCTATTCCGGCTTTTGATCGCCTATATGATTTGTTTTATCATCACTTTGCTTTTAGCTGCCGTCACCGACTGGCTGGTTGTAGAGGTACCTCCCCTGCAACTCGCTTTGCAAAGTATGGTACCTGCGCTTTTCATCGGTTTACTGTGTTTTATGCTCAGTACACTCATCCGGAATGGCAACGGTACGGCAGTAATGATTATCATTATCGGTTTATTGCTGTTCGCATCGAGTAAAATTCTGGACGTCAGCAAATGGAATGTATTTTTGAACCCCTTTGACGTCCCCTTGGATAAAAATCCGCAAATTTTTTATAACACCCTGTTCGACAACCGATTGATTATCTTACTCTCTTCCTTCATATTCTTATTGGTAGGACTTTACAAGACACAAAACCGGGAAAAGTTCATCTGACTCACCGAGTCCGCCCAGGAGAAATATCCACCCGTATCCGAGATATATTTCTCCCACCCCCAAAGGGGCATATCCAGCGCCTCCCGGTTCGTCAACCGCCATTCCCCATCCCCAACCCTTCTCATTTTTCCGTTAACTGAGGATATTCAGTAAATGTCCCTAAATATTTAGGCAGTTATATACATATTAACACGTTATAAACGTAGGTTTATTTTTTCTTTCTATTCCGATTCCGGGTTTTGTGCCGTCAGACCGGTTCGCCTGGAACGGTCCGGTAAGGCTTTCCTTCACTGACCGGCGGAACTCCTCACTACGTTCGTCAGACACCAC